>ERZ795050.2229-NODE-2229-length-22227-cov-5.168907_pt1 | contig 22227 bp, 17 predicted proteins | sample MGYA00375134_ERZ795050 | MGnify/ENA primary metagenome ERZ795050 (study PRJEB30179, sample SAMN05720221) | activated sludge metagenome | isolation source: Anaerobic digester | place: Japan | collected 2015-05-26 ... | reverse complement strand
CATATTTTTTTAAGTATATGAAAAACCTATAAATTATATATTTGAACTTATAAAGATTCTTATAGTAGAGAGCAGTTCATTAATGAAATAAGGTTTTTTTATGAAATAATTTATTCCTAAAAGACTAGCGGTTTTTAAAAGATCATCATTTTTCTGAGTACTTAATATTATTATTGGTATATTTAAATCTTCTTCTAAAAGTTTCTGTCTTAAATCAAAACCTCCAAATCCTGGTGCTGCAAGTTCGGATATTATACAAATTGGATGAGCTTTTTTCAAGTTTTCAAATGCATTTTTCCCATCTCTAAACCATACACAGTTTATATTGTTTTGTTTTAATATATCAATTACTACTACCGCATTAAATGGATCAGGTTCAACAAGATAAATTTCTGGTGTTTCATAAATTTCTTTTACATTAACAAGGATCACATTTGAATTTGTCTCTGTTTTTTGATCTAAAACATAATTTTTAAATTTCATTAAAAAATGTTCTTTAATACTTTTATCTTCTTCCTTATTTAAAATGCAATTTTGAATAGAAAAGATAAAAACATTTGATTCTAAAATTGAAGATAAGATAGATTGATTTAACTCATATATAAAAAGATTTGACTTTGCTTTTATTTCAGAGATTGAATCAGCAAATGAAAATAGAATTATTCCATGATTATGAAAAAATAATGGAGAGAATGGCTTAATAGTATTTATTATTATTGATTCAATCTCATTTTTAAATTCATCCATTTTAACTTTGTCATATGTTTTATTAATAAGAGAAATATACAAAAGATAGGCGTCGAAATCGTATTCTGTTAAAAGTTCAACTATTTTTTCTAGATAGTTGAAATTATCAAGAAATGGTAAAAATTTTGTCTTATCATGATTTTGAATTAATTTATTAACTTCAGATAATATAATTTTTTCTTTCAATAAAAGATTTTCTTTTTCAAGTTGGAAAATATTTTTCTGCTTTTTCATAGTTAAATTATTTCTATGATTTTCGGAATATTTATTAAATTAAGTATTAATATTTATAAGATAATAATATTGTTACTGTTAAATCTAAAAATAAAATAAGCGGGTTACAATCTTACAACAAGAGAAAGTCCAATATCAAGAAAACCAGCCTTATTGAAAAAGTAAGGTTGTATATAGGCACCTACAGAAAATATAGGGAAATTAAACTTAAAACCTAAAATAAGTGATAGATTAAACAAACTTTGCTCAATTGCAAAACTCGCTCCAGCATCAACTCCAAAAATTGGAAAAAAGGCAAGATAAGATTTCATCCATAAAGCGTATGAGATCCCTTTATCGGTTTCATAACCAATTGCTGAGTTTACCGAAAAATTATATCCCGAGGGGAAGTTGTAGATAGAATATATATAACTAATTGAAGAGAAAAAATTATTGTTAAATTTAAATATCTGTCTAAAAGCCAGGTACCATTCATTTTTTTCAAAATTAACATTAAGCAGAATTTCATGTTTATCTATTGTATTTGCGAAGGAAAATCCATACATAAAATCAATATACCAGCTTTTAGGAAAGATAAATGTTCCGCCAATCATTAACTTATAGCCCGTATCACTTTCATAATAATAAGAATAACCAAATAAAGCAGATAAAGAAAAATAACCTGTTATTGGAAAGGATAAAGATTGATTTAATCTCCATTGAGAAAGAGAAGATTGATTTAAGCTCATATCAAATTCAGTAGCTATCCATATTTTAGGTGAAGCATATAGGTTTATTGCAAATGCGAATAATACCAAAAGAAATATAATAAAAATATTATTTGTTTTCATGTAATTAAAATAAAAAATTAATTATTTTTTGTCAAATTTATTATAAAGAATAAAGTAATATAAATTTTAGAATATTAGTTTCATGATAGATTTTCAAAAACTAAAAATTTTTAAAAACTTATATTTTTTATCGATTTTTAATATAATTTAATTCAATTTTAATTAATAAAAATCGGAAAGAGGAGATTTGAACTCCTGACCCCCTGGTCCCGAACCAGGTGCGCTACCATCTGCGCTACTTTCCGATACTTTTTTGAATATTATAATTATTTATTTTCAGTCAATAGCTTTATTTTATCCCTTAAAATAGCTGCTTCTTCAAATTCCCATTTTTTAGCAGCTTCCATCATTTGATTGGTCAAAATCTTAATAAGTTTTTCTTTCTCTTTTGGGTTAAGTGGATTATATTTTTTAATCAAAACATCATAAGCTAGGTTTGTTGCTTCTACTTTCTCTTTTTCTTCCCTTTCTATAAATGTTTTTACCTCTTTTTTTATGCTCGTAGGAACTATATTATTTTTTTTATTAAATTCAATCTGAATCTGTCTTCTTTTTCTTGTAAGCTCAATTGCCTGTTTCATAGAGTCGGAAATTTCATCGGCATACATTATTATAGTCCCATTTACATTTCTTGCTGCTCTTCCCATCATTTGAATAAGTGATTTTTCAGATCTTAAAAATCCAACTTTATCTGCATCAAGTATTGCTACAAGTGTGACTTCAGGAAGATCAAGCCCTTCTCGTAAAAGATTTATACCAACTAGAATTTTGCATTCACCTTTTCGAAATTTCGTAATTATCTCAATTCTATCGAGAGAATCTATTTCTGAATGAAGATATAAAGCGGGGTATTTTTGTTTTTCAAGATAATCAGCCAAATCTTCGGCATTTTTCTTTGTTAGAACAAGAGCAAGAATCCTTTCATCATTAATAAGTCTTTTATCTATTTCAGCTATTAAATCTTTAACCTGATTTTCAGCAGGTCTAACAATTATTTCAGGGTCTAAAAGTCCTGTTGGTCTTATCCATTGTTCTACAACAACACTACTATTAATTTCATATTCTGAAGGTGTTGCACTGACAAACAAAACCTTATTAAAATATTTTTCAACCTCTTCAAAACGAAGTGGTCTATGATCATAAGCCGATGGAAGCCTGAAACCATAATCGATAAGTGCTTTTTTTCTCGATAGATCTCCTCCATACATCGCATGAAGTTGGGGAATAGTAACATGAGATTCATCTATTACTATAAGAAAATCTTTAGGGAAATAATCAAGCAATGTCGCTGGAGGTTGTCCAGGAAGTCTTCCACTAAAATGTCTGCTATAATTTTCTATACCTTTAACAAATCCAACCTCATTTATCATGGTTATGTCATATGAAGTCCTGGAAAGAAGTCTTTCTGCTTCTAGGTTTTTTCCCATCTCTTTAAGTTGTCTGTATCTTTCATTTAATTCATGTTCTATTGAGATCAAAGCTCTTTTTCTTTCATCAAGATTTGTCACAAAATGCTTTGCGGGATAGATTGTGAATTGTTCAACTTCAGATATTGGATCAGTAGTTATAGGATGAATAAGTAAAAGCTTTTCAATGGTATCTCCAAAAAATATTATTCTTAATGCATGTTCAGTATATGCCGGGAAGATGTCTACAATATCTCCTTTTATTCTAAATTTACCTGGAGTAAATTCAATATCAGATCTTTCATAAAAAATAGCTACAAGAGAAGAGGTAAGTTGCTCTATTTGTATCTGTTGATTTAATTTTAAAGGAATTCTCTGGTTTTTATATTCGTCTGGATTTCCAATACCATAGATGCAACTTACCGTTGCAACGACTATAGTATCATTTCTTGATAAAAGTGCTTCAGTAGCCTTAAGTCGAAGTCTTTCTATCTCTTCGTTTATATCGGAGTCCTTTTCTATGTAAAGATCTCTTGTAGGTAAATATGCCTCAGGTTGGTAATAATCGAAATAAGATACAAAATATTCAACAGCATTTTCTGGAAAAAATGAGCGAAGTTCACTATAAAGCTGCCCCGCCAATGTTTTATTATGAGATATGACAAGTGTTGGAAGCTGAAGTTTTTCTATTATATGTGCAACAGTAAAAGTTTTGCCCGAACCTGTTACACCATATAAGGTGACCCTTTGTTTACCACTTTCAAATGCCTTTATAATTCTTTCAATTGCTTGAGGTTGATCACCTGCAGGGGAAAATTTGGAATGCAGTTTAAATTTCATATCTACCTTTTTAATTATTAAAGATAAATTCAATATTACCCATATTCAAATCAAGATTAACTTTTAGCAAATTTTTTTCATCAATTTTCTCTGAACTTAATTCAAAATCACCATTAAACTGATGAGTTTGACCATTATATCTTACTTTAACACTTGCTGCATTTGTCTTTGATTTTATCTTAAAACTTTCGCAATTTTTAATATTAAAAACCGAGTTTGTCATATTTGCCTTATAAATAAATGTTAAAGGATAATTTAAAAATCTATCAGATAATATCCTGTAATTACCCGCATTTTCCTTAAGGTTAAAGTTAGAAGAAATATCAAATTCCTTTACATTAATTATTGACTCAGAAGCATTAAAATCAAAATTCAAATCATTTGTCTTTATTTTATATGAATTTATTTCAGATTTTGAAGCATTCAACTTATATGAAAAAGCGCTTTTCGCCATAATTTGATCTACTTCAAATTTAGCTGATGTAGCTGAAAGATTTAGTTCAAGATTATTTACAATTAGATTTTTAATTTTATAGCTAATATCCACAGCATTATTTTCTATTTTAGATAAATTAGAGATTTCAAGGTTATTGCAGGCGATCTGAATATTTGAAGCATTGGCTATTATTTTTAAATTATCATATTGGCTTGGAAGTATAATAAAAGCAAAAAAATATACTTGATGATCAAAATTGTAATATTTTTTAGAGTATTCTTCCAATGTAGAAAGTATATCTTTATTAAAAGTAACAGGATTATCAATTATTTTTATATCTGAATAAAACTTATAAGAGATTTTAGGTTGTTCTTTATCTGAAAAGATAATAACAGCTTTTGTAAGATTTGGGTTGATTTCAAAATCTTTACTTATATTATCAAGCTGAATCTCTCTTTTCTCTTCTATGGAAAATTCAGTTGAGTTCTTTATAAATTCATCTGACTTTAGGAAAAATTCATTTTCAATATCATTAAGATTGTTAATATTATCAAGATTAACCTTAAAAGAGATGATATTTTTAATTACATTATCTTTATTTAAGATAATATTTTTATTCAATGGAATATTTAAAAAATTATTATTTTTACTATCAATATATGCTTTAGCGACAAATAATAAGATCAATCCAATTATCAAAATGCATGCAAGAAAAATTCCCAATATCTTAGTACTATTTTTCATTTTCTTCTCCTCTTTTAATTTAATTTTTTTATCCAACCTTTTTAATATTTTCAATTTAAATATTTTAAATTTGATTTAATAAATAATCTATTAAATTAATCTATTCAATATTTGCTTGATTAATATAAGAAATTAAATCATCTATTGAAAGATTTAACATCCTCATCTTTTTAGCAAGGTTTGGAACTTCATTTTTAATAAATTCTTCCTTTTTTATATTTAAAATTTTGTCATAGGAGTCTTTACTTAAAAAATATCCTATTCCTCTTTTATTATATATAACTCCTAAGTCAAGGCATTCATTATATGCTTTCGCAACGGTGTTTGGATTAACTTCAAGTTCAAAGGCAAGTTCTCTAATTGAAGGTATTCTTGAATCTTCTTCCCATCTTTTCTGTAAAATTAAATCAAAAATTAAATCAATTATCTGTAAATAAATAGGTTTTGTTTCATCAAATCTCATCTTCTATTCTCCCTTTACATCATATTCTACTATTCTAAGATAGGTTATGAAATAGAAGAAGATGGAAAGAAGAAATTTGACAATTTCTATGATTATAAAAATAGATTTAATACTTAGACCAATTATTGAAAGAAGTTCGGTTAATGACATAAATGAATGAAAGTAAGTATTTTTAAAAATAAATAAAAATAAAATCCCAGAAAACATAGAATAAATCATTGATATTGCCAGTAAAGTTAATATTGTAAGGAAAAAGCTGTTTTTCTTAAAATAAGTTGATCCAAGCATGAAAATAGAACAGGCAAAGAAATAAGTTGAAATTGTTTTTAAGTAAAAAAGAGTTTTAATTAAATTTAAAGGGTAAAATATTTTAAAAAACAAATATACAATGATGTTGTTTATTAAAAATGCTATTATAGTAGAAAGTATACTTATAATTAAATAAAAGAAGAAATAATATATGAGAATACTTAAGAATTTTTCAAATATTGTAGCAGGCACCATATAGAAATTTATAGCTTTTTCTTCCTGATGCAAATGCTTAAAACTATTTGATATCAATATTACTCCAATAAAAAGAGAAATAAAAAGATAAGTACCTAGATTTATATCATTACTATTGAAAATATTATAAGGAACAATAAATTTTTTAATAAAAACGCTGATTAAAGTACGGAAGATAAATACTAAATTAACGACCAAAGGTGCTATGAATATTTGCTTGCCATATAGGTTGAAATCAAGTTTAAATAAAGAGATAAAATTTTTAATTTTGTAATTTTCATTATTTAAATTTAATAAATTTGTTTCCGTCATATTTACTCCTAATTTTTTTTTGTTTTTTTAATCATTAAAATACAATTTTTGTTTTTATTAAAAAATGGAATTTGGGTTAGAAATAGCTGCATCAAAGAAAAACTCTAAATCAATATTTGAGTTATTACCTTTATTTTTAACAAGGTAAATTTTACCGATGGTAGATTCTTCATAATAAATTGACTCAATTTCCTCTTTTTCATTATTTTGATTTATAGTCTTGATCTTTATAGAATAGTTATCAGTGATATAATCTATTGAGTTATGGAAGATTATCTTGCCATTGTGAAGTATGATTATATAATCAAAAAGCTGAGACAAATCTCTTACCTGATGAGTAGAAATAATGAAAGTTTGATTTTCAGTTAAGCTTTCAGCTATTTTTTTTCGGACTGCTGTTTTTGAAGGGATATCAAGCCCATTAGTCGGTTCATCTAAAAGCATTATTTTCGCAAATGTCGAAAGCCCAAATGCAAGATAAAATTTTTTCTTTTGCCCAAATGAAAGTGTTCTTAAGTTCTTATCAAGTTGTATTTCAAAATCCACGCATGTCTTAAGAAAATATTCTTCATTAAAATTAGGATAAAATTGGCAGTAAAGTTTATAATATTTTTCACCCGATAATGATGGAAGAAAGAAATTTTCTGGAAAGAAAAAGATATCTTTTAATATTTCAGGCTCTTTTTTTATCGACTTTCTTCCTAAAACATCTATTTCTCCACTTTTCAAATGGAGTAAACCAGCAATGCATTTTAATAGTGTAGTCTTTCCTGCTCCATTTTTGCCTAAAAGCCCATATATATGGCCATTTTCAAAATTTGCACTTAAGTCATTGAAAAGAGGATCTTTTGAATAACCAAAATGTATATTTTTACATTCAATCATCAGGTCTCCTTTTTAAAGTTTTATCTGTATTAGTGAATTAATACACTAAATTAATAGAGCAATAAATTTAAATGTCAACTGTTTTTAAAAATTTTTTTATAAAATTTTTTATTTTTATAAAATTTTTGTAATAGTATTGGTTTTGGTAATAATTTTAGCTATTTTAGCTAATATTCTACAAAATTTGATTAACTTGAAAAATCTGCTAATTTACTATTAAAAATATAGTTTTGAAAAAAGATTAAAAAAAAGTATTTTATATATATGAGACAAAAATATATCTTTATTCTTATTTTAATTTTTGTAATCTTCTTATTTTTTTCATTTCAAAATAATAATTTTCAAAATGATAATAATGATAATAATGTTGATAAAGTTATTTCAGATGCTGAAATTTTGATAAAACAGGGAAATTATTCAAAAGCCCTTTCTATTTTGCTTAATGAATTTAATAAAAATAAAAAATCAGCAAGGATATCAGAAAAAATTGCCTCTATCTTTTTTTCTCAGCAAGTCTATGATTTAGCACTTAAATACTATAAAATTGCATATGGAAATGGACTAAAGAATGTTGAGATAATTGAAAAAATTGGGGAATCATATGCTTATATAAATAATAATAAAAAGGCAATTGAATATTTAAAAATCGCTTTTTTTCAAGGAAATTCAGATCCATATTATTTATATTCATTGATATGGATATTGTTAAAGGAAAAAAAATTTAATGAAGCATATAATTTACTTGAGTTCGGAAACTCAATGTATCCAAATCTTTCTTATTTTATAGGTGCAAGGGCTTTATATTATGCCAATACATTTGATATTGAAAATGCAAGAAAAGATTATGAAAAAGTCCTTCTTCTTACCGCCTATTATTCTCCAATATATTTTTACAACTGGGGAGTAATGGAATATCAATTAAGAAATTTTCAAAAGGCAGAAGAACTATTTTCACAGGCAGCAAATTTTTCTAATTTTGGGGAAGCATTTTTAGCACTTGGGGAGATTAACTTAGGTAAAGCAAATATAGATATGGCTGAAAGATATTTTTTAAGGGGAAAACCACTTTTGAAATCTCCGTTTATATTATATGATTTAATTTATTTATATAGTATAAAAGGAGAAAAAGAAAAATTGATATCAGTTTACAAAAATATAATTAAATTTCCAAATAAATGGTGGATATATCAATATAACTTAAATCTCTATGAACAGATGATGAATTTTTATGAATTAGAAAAATTTTATTTTTCAAATCTAATTCAACTTGAGAAGAAATCTTTTTACTTAGATTTTTCATCAAAACTAAGATCTTTTTTTAATATTGTAAGTTATAAGATTTTAAGATTGATCTCAGGCTTAAGGTTAAGATACTATGCAATAGTTCATCTTATGAACATTAATAAAAATCTTGAATCATTAAATTACTATATGATTTCAAGAAAAGCCTTAGCAGCTTTTCCTTTTGTAAATAAAAGATTAATATTAAAGGAAAAGTCTATATATGAGAACCTTAAAATAGGCGATAGTCATATTTATAAACTCTACCTTGCTCAAATTACAAAATCAAAATTAAAAAAAGAAAAACTAATAGATGAATTTTTGCAAAATGCAGATTACCAATATGAAAAATTAGATATTTTAAATGCTCTTGAAATCAAAGCAAAGATAAATAGATACAATATAGAAAAATATATTGAAATAATTGGAAAGATTTATCAAATCTTGCCTTATTACTTTAATAATAGTGATTTAAAGATTCCTATCGATATAGTTTTTTCGGGAGAGAAAGAAAAAATTAGATTAGCTAAAAAATATTTTAAAAGCAAAGGGATTATATTAAATAGAAATTCACCATTAAAGTTAAATTTAAGTTGCGATGATACATTTAATTTTGTTTTTGAATACAGAGGTAAAACAAATTTTTTCTCTTTGACTCAAGAAGATATTATATCTGATAAAATATCTATATATTCAAATCTTCTTTCTATTTTAGGTAATGATATTTAAATATTATTTATCATTCTTCATCTATATTTAGTTCTAAACCAGAAAGATCTGTTTTTTCAAGTCTAAAAATAAATGCTTTTATAAAGTAGTAAGCTCTAGTAAAAATATATATAATAGGTTTTCCGTTAAATTTTTTTATTCCATGAAGTTTTTCATCTATAATTATTTTTTCATCAGGATTATCGATAAGATGAAATTTTTTATCTGTATAATCTTTAATTACTTTCATAGTAATGATTAAAAAAGATTGAAGAAGTTCAATAAGTTTATTTCTAATTGATAAAGATAATTTTATCATTTCATTTTCAGTAATTTTAAGAGTATCATCATAAAAAGCTTGATCTGATTTAATTTTGATTTTTAATGAAAGCTCAGCATATAATTCAAAATCCTGATATAAAAGATTTAATGAATTAAGTACATTATTTAAATCTGTTTTAATATCAATCTTTTTATGTTCCTGATAATCAATTTTATATCCAACTTCTTTCAAAGTCATAAAAGTACTATATTGTTCGATTAACTCCTTATAGAAAATATACACAAAGGCAATTTTATCATTAGGATTTATTCTTTGAAGAATCTTATCCTCCAAAATAATTTCATCTTTATGTTTATTGAAAGTTGTTTGAATCTCATCCATGAATTCAAATCCCTTTTTTACATCATCTGGAATTTTTGCGATTTCTTTTTTTTCAATATCCTTCTCAATAAGTTTCTTTTTATCTTCATCCTTATTTTTTAGTGCTTCCAAAGCTGCAAGTTCCTCTTTCTTCTCTTTCTCAAAGTAATAGCCAATCTTATCAGTCTCATCGAATTTTAAGTAATCTTTGATTAATGGTGAATTAAAAGGTAAATATTTTCCAATATTTCTGCAAAAAATAATATGAAATTTTTCATATGCAGAGCTAATTATAAAAGATATATCATTAATAAGTTCCTGCTCTGAAATATTTAATTTATAATATTGAAGATAGATATTTCTTGTTGAAAGAAGTGAAATTTCAAAAACTCCAGAATGTTCTCTTATAAATAGGTATTTTTTAAAATAAAATGAAAATTTTTCAAATTCATTATCTTCTAAAATGGCAGAAAAATTTTCAAATGATTTTTCATAAAAATTTGAAAGATAATCATCGTCAGTAAGGTTTAAAAACTGATGTAAGATATCATAATGCAATGGACTTAGCTTGCCCAAAGTTTCTCTTAGTCTTTTTTTGATAACTGGATTATTTATGCATGCTTTAATAAAATATCCAAGTTTTGAAATAGTTGAAGCATAATGAGGAAAAAAGTTGACCAAAAAATCTTGATGAAGTTTGGAAATCCTATAGGAAAGGACCTTAAAAATATAACCATTGACTAAAAATAATATTTTATCTGTAAGTGAAAGAGAAATTTCTCTTCTCTGTGAAATTTTTTCATTTGATTCTTTTTCTTCAAATTCCTTTTCTTCTTTTTTTTGATAAAATTTATTTGCATTATAGGCTGCACGATTTTGACTTTTTTTATTTAATTCATCTACTTTCTTTACTATTTTTTGTTGAGAATAACCTGGCTGAGAATAACCTGTTTTAAATTCAGTTTTGTAATTTTTGGAAGATTCTTCTTTATATTTATAATATGAAGGACTTTCAACTCTTTTTCTTTTTTTATATCCATCTATTATATCTGTATTTATATTACTTGCATTTTTTCTTTGAAAAATGCCATAACTTGATTCATTTTTATTTCTATCTAAAAGAGAAAAGTCAACTTTACCACCTGCTTTCTTAAGTTTTTCAAGCATCTCTTTTCTTGCTTTTTCATCCAGTTGATCTATTCCAAGTTTTTCTCTAAGGTTATGATATTTATCATTCTGTGGTGGCATATTATTTAACTTTACCTCTAATTATTTTAATAATTTTTTCCAATACCTCTTCTATTGTAAGATTAGTTGTATCAATTTCAATAGCATCAGTTGCTTTTTTTAAAGGATTTTCTTTTCTTGTGGAATCATATTCATCTCTTCTTTTAATATCTTCAATAATATATTCTAAGGTTTTATCTCCACCTTCTTGTAATAATCTTCTTTTCGCTCTTTCTTTAACATCAGCGACTAAAAAAAACTTAAAATCAGCATCAGGAAAGACATTTGTTCCTATATCTCTTCCTTCAAGTATAGAATTTTGCTTTCTCCCAAGCTGTCTTTGAAGTTCAACAAGATATCTTCTAACCTCAGAAATAGAAGAAATATAAGATACTTCTTTTGTGACCTGATCAGTTCTAATATTTTCAGTAACATCTAATTTATTTAAAAAAATTTTATCATCTTTTATTTCAATATTAATATTGGGAAGTATCTTCTTTATTATGCTTTCGTCCTGCTTTACTTTTTCAAGTAATTTTTCATTTAAAATATATAATGTAACTGCTCTATACATAGCACCAGTATTGATATAAGTGAATTTCAACTTCTGAGCTAAAAGGTTTGCTATTGTGCTTTTCCCACTTCCAGCAGGTCCATCAATTGCTATTATCATATTAATCCTCTTAATAGTCTTCTAAATCTTCATAGTCAAGCGAATTTTTCTTATCCTTAAAAATTGACTTTTCAGGTGGATTTTTTGTTGTTAAAATCAAAGGTTCGATTAATGAAATAGGAACAAGTTTTTTCTCTGTAGGTTTTAAATTTCCTATTTTAAGTGGTCCAATTCTTACTCTTAAAAGACGAGCAATAGGTTGTTTAAATGTAGCAAATACATTTCTTATTTCTCTATTTTTACCTTCTTTAAGAACTATTCTTGCTACTGTATCTTTTATAAGATCAAAACTTTCAGCCTTATAAAAGATACCATCTATTGTTAATCCTTTTTTAAAATTTGTTATCAATTCTTTTTTTATAGGTTGGTAAGAAAAAACAAGGTATTCTTTCTCTATTTGATATGATGGATGTGTTAAAATATTTATAAGTTCAGTATGATTTGTTACTACTAAAATTCCTTCAGAAAAAAAATCTAATCTTCCTGCTATTTTAAGATTTCCTCTATTTTCAAAAAATTCTTTTATTCCTTTTTGGCCATTTTGATCATAAAAAGAAGAAAGATACCCTGATGGTTTATAGAAAATATAACATAATAACTTATTAGTTTGTTTTATTATTTTACCATTTACAAAAACCTTATCTTCATCTTTTACATCATAATAAGGAATGGTTATAATTTTATCGTTTACTTTAACTTTCCCTTCTTTTATAAATTGTTCAGCTTTTCTTCTTGAAATAGATGAAAAATTTGATATATACTTTTGTAATCTCAATTTTAATCTCCATAAAATTTTATATTTGAAAGCAATTCTTCAGGTTTTGGAAGTTGATCTAGGGAACTTAATTTGAAAAGTTGTAAAAATTTAGTTGTCGTTCCATAAAGAGAAGGTTTTCCTGGGATATCTTTTTTTCCCTTTATCTCAATTAATTCAAGTTCTAAAAGTCTTTTTAAGGCATAAGATGAATCAAGTCCTCTTATTGAATCGATTTCAGTTTTAGTTATTGGTTGTTTAAATGCTATTATAGATATAACTTCCTGCAAAGATTCGGTTAATCTATATTTGTTTTCTTTTATCTTATAGATTTTAACAAAATTATCCTTAATTTTTGGATTAACAATATAAAAGAATGTATCTTCATTTTGTTCAATAAGAATACCTCTATTTAAATACAAAAATTCCTTTTTAAGTTCCAAAAGAAGTTGCAATGTTGTGTCTTGATCAAGTTCTAACATTTTAGAAATCTCAGATACAGAAACAGGTTTTCCTTCATAAAATAAAATTGTTTCAATTAATTGAAGATAAAGCTTTTTTTGTTCATCTGTTAATAACATCATAATTATTATGTCTTAATTTTTTATTTTTGAAATTTTAATATCAGAAAAATGATCTATTTGAGAAATAACAACAAATTTACTTTTAACAAGTTCCAAAATTGCTAAAAATAAACAGATAAATTCAATCCTGCTATTATAGTTTGCAATTATCTTTGAAAAGAGTAGAAATTCATTTTCATTTAATAATTCTTTAATTTTTTTTATCATCTCATCTACAGTAATAGAAGCCCTGGAAATAATAAAATCTTTTTGTTTTGGTATTTTAGATATTATCTGTTCAAAATGCTTAAATAGATCTATTATTGAAACTCTTTCCCACTTTTCATCTTCATCAAATTCAATTTGAGGTGGATTTTTAGCAAAAAGAGGTATAATATTTTTTTCTTCATCATTGCAAACTTTTTCAAATGCATCTTTAATAGACTTATATTCAAGAATTTTTTCAACAACAAATGAGTTAAAAGATTCAACCTCCTCTTCAAAAAAATTTGATTGTTCATCATCTTTTTTTATAATATTTTTAGATTTTATATTAACAAGTTCGGATGTGTTTGATATAAAATCTGCTACCTCCTCAATAGGGTATAAATTTATCTTTTTCAAGTATTCACAAAATTGTTGAGTAATGAAAATTAGTGGTATATCCGAGATCTCAACTTTTTTTTCTTTTACCATAAAAAGTAGAAGATCTAAAGGTCCTTCAAAGATATTATCTATAACATATATCAATTTTTCCATCTAAATGAAATGAAAAACTAAAAATACCAAGTGTCAATATATTTATTGTTAAGATATAAAACTGTCAATTATTGCCTTAATTAGCTTTTTATATGTATAAGGTTTTTCAATCGTATATTTTGAACATTCAATAAATGCTTTATCTTCGTAAAATATAATTCCTTGAGAAAAATTTACTTTATTATCAATTTTTTGATAATTCTGTTTATCAATTATAAAAAAAGTATTGGTTCTCTTAGGACTTCTAAGATGTTTTTCATTAAAATCATTCAAATTAAATTTAAATTCTTTTATTTGAATAAGATCAAAAAAGTTAAATTTTATTTTTAGATATTCTAATAAAGATATTATTTTTTCTTTTATCAAATTATTCTCAAGTGATATAAAAATACTTATTTTATCATTTTTATTAAGTATTTTTATTTTTCGAATTTTATCAATATAATCGATAAAATCTATATCCTCATGATCAACTGAATTGTACTTTAAATGTATATTTTTAATCTGACATTCTTCATTTTTATTGTATTTATAATTTAAATCATCATTTTCATCATAAGGTAATTCAATTCTAAATACAGTTCCAGAATTTTTAATACTATTAACTGAAATTTGTCCATTAAAAAGATCTACAAGGTTTTTGACTATTGAGAGTCCAAGACCGGTTCCACCATATTTTTGATAAATCTGATTGTTTGCTTGATTAAAAGGTTTAAAAATATTTGGAAGATCTTTTTCAGATATACCAATACCTGTATCTTCAATTTTAAATATTAATTTTTTTTCTGAAGCTTTATCGGATAGTTCCCTTAAGATATTAATTTTAATAAAACCTTTAGGGGTGAATTTTAATGAGTTACCGATTAAATTCATTAAAATCTGTCTGAGTCTTATTTTATCTGATATGAAAAAATCTTCAACATCGGGCTGAATTATTATAGCAAAGTCTAATCCTTTTTCTTTTGCTAAAAAATAATAGTATTCTTCTATTTGATCAGAAAAATTCCTTAATGAAAATGTTTTAAAATTTAACTCAATTTTATTTGATTCTATTTTAGAAAATTCCAGTATATTATTGATAAGTTCAAGTGTTTGTTCAGAGTTTTTTTTAAGTGTCAATGCTATAGAATCTTCTTCTTTCCCTTTTAATCTTTCAGCAAGTAAAGATGAAATACCAGTTGTAGCGGTTAACATGTTTTTTAACTCATGACTTAAAAATGCTAAAAAATTAGATTTATCTTCATTTGCATCATTTGCAATTTTATTTGCCTTTTCAACTTCTTTAATATTTCTTAAAAGTTCATCTTCCAAATTTTTTTGTTGAGTTATATCAAGTAAAACCACAATTAAATTATTTTCAAATTTCTTGCCATAAAAACAGAATATCTTTTTGTAGTTATCAGCTATTTTTATAGGTATTATGCTTTTAGTAAAATCATTCTTTTTTATTTTAAAATAAAATCTTTTTAATTTTCTTTTGGCATTTTTATCAAAATAGGATAAAAATATCTTTCTATTAATACTTTTTTTCAAAGGAATGTTTATTAAATTATTTATATATTTTGAGAATTTTATTTCATTATTTAAAAGATTTTCTGTCCAAAATGCTATTTTCACCGTTTGCTGGATCAATTCTAAATTATTTGAATATTCTTTTAGAACAATTTCTTCATTTCTTTTATCAATAAGTTCATATAAGAAATAAGAAAATATGGAAAGAGCCTGTTTTTGTGAATTTGTAAGCCCAAAGTATTTTACATAATCAAAAACTTCTCCCTTAAAATAGTCAAATAATTCTTCTTTTTCATATGTAATAACAAGTAATGCTTTAAGTTCTTTATTATGAATGACAGGGAAAAATATTAGTTCATCTTTAACTTTATTAATAATATAATTTTTTGATTTATTAATGCTAAAGAAAGTATTTAATATCTTTTCATTAAGTTTTTTTATTATAATATACTTATCATTTTCAAGTTTTTCATTTACCAAATCAACAATATCATTGATTTTTATTATTTTATTATAATTTGAAAAATTAGATTTTTTTGTCGCAAAATAAGAAGATTTTAATGATAATTTGCTATGGCTCTCATTTGCCTTAAAATAAAAAGCAATGGATGATAAACTTAAGTTTTCAAATATTGATTTTAAACAATTTTTCAGAACTTTTTGAAAATTAAAATTTTCTAAAAGATTGTACATAGATTCTTCTATAGTCTTGAAAAGGTAATTATTAGATTTTTGCTCCAACAATTTTAATTGATTTGATGTTATATCTTTACAAATACCTATTAATCCTATTATTTTTCCAGAATTTGACATAATAGGACTTTTTATCGTATTGAAACAAAAAAGATCAATTTTTGTACTTTTTTTATTAACTGGAAATTTTTTCCAGCTAATTTCAGATAAAGTTAAATTTTGAGTAAGTACATATTGGTCGCTTCTTGCATAATCTTTTGCCTCTTGAGGGCTAAAAAGATCATAATCTGTTTTATTTATTATTTCTTCCTTGGGAATGCCAAAAAGATTTTCAAAATGTTTATTTATAATTATATATTTTTTCTCTTCATTTTTAATGAAAATAGGATCAGTTATTAAATTTAAAAGTGAATAAAAATAATTTGAATGAATATCAAAAATATCTATTAGTTCATTCAACTGCCCATAACTTCTTAAAAAGGCTAAAATATATTCAGTTTTTGCCTGATCATCATAAATATAATGCATCTCAATTTGAAATTCTTTATTATAATTTGATTTAGAATATTTTAATTTGGTCTTTGTTATTAATGAATAATATCTTTTTTCTTTAATATTTTTAAACGCATTTTTTATTTTTTCTTCTTCTTCGAAAATTTCATAAAATAAAATCTCTTTTTTTAAATTTATATCAAAAATACTTTTTGCTGTATCATTAAGTAACAAAATTTTTCCATCAATTGAAACTATAATAATTCCATAGGGAGATTTGCAAAAAAATGGTAAATCTTTGAAATTTTCAAAATAATTATTGTTCATAGTTTATTTTATTATTTTTTCATTATTAATATAATACATCATTTAAATAAATGGAAATTAAAATTAAAAAAAAATAAAAACATCAAAAAAATATGTTAAAAAAATTTCCTCGTTTTGCAGGATTATAAATTCATGCTATAATTAATTTAAGAAAACAATAATAAATTTAATAAAATTTTTATAGAAGTTGGTTAAAAAGAGAGGATTTTGTGCAAAAAATAAAAAGTTTGACAGAACTAGATGGAGTTATCACTTCTTTGCCAAGGGGAGGATACCTTGTAAATACATCTATTGGTTATATTCAATTTGGATCTCCCCCGGAAACCTTAAAAGACACTATATTTTTACCATTAGGTGTTCCTAAAATTTTCATTTTACCGATGGAGCATTTTGATCCAAAGCAAGGGATGAGTGTTGCTGAAATAGAATTTCCAATATATTACAACTTTTTCTTAAAAAAGACCAAGACAAAAGTATATGTGAGTAGTGATCATATCAAAAATATGGAAATAGTTTTAAATGAGGCTGTTTTTGGACCTAAGGAAGTCGATGTAAAAGATGAAGTTGTAATGACTGAAAACGCATATATCCCAGACATAAAATCTGAAATGGAATTTTTTAGAAACAATAGAAAACTTGAAGATATGGTGGATCTTTTACCACTTGAACAAAATATTGAAATAGAAAATATTTTAATAAAAAGAAATGATGATGGATCATTTAAGGTTTTTGATAATGGTAAATATCTTGTAGATGTTCCTGCAAAAATAAAATTTTCTGCAATATATAATCTTGGAGCAGTATTAAAAGAACCATTTAAACCCCCAATATTTGGAATAACATGTCTTGGACCTTCCCATGGTTTTGATCCTTATCAAAACACTTCGGGTTTTATTATCTGGATAAATAAAGGTGGAATAATGGTAGATCCACCAGCAAATTCGACTCTGTGGCTCAAAGATTCAAATGTAAATCCTAAATTAATAGATTCTGTTATTTTGACTCATTGTCATGCTGATCATGATTCTGGAACATTTCAAAAAATTTTGGAAGAAACAAGGATTACAATTTATACGACACCAACTGTTATGGCAAGTTTTATAAGAAAATATTCTGCGCTTACAAGAATTTCTCCAAATAAATTAAAAGAGATGTTCAATTTTTATCCCGTAAAGATGAATCAACAATATAATATAAATGGTGCTATATTTTCATTTTTCTATACACTTCATTCTATTCCAACTATTGGATTTCAATTTAATTATAGAAATAAGACCTTTATTTATTCATCTGACCATTTAAATGAACCAAATATAATAAAAGATCTCTATGAAAAAGGTATCATTAGTGAAAAAAGATATAATACGCTTGTGAATTTTCCATGGGATAAAGATATTATTTATCATGAAGCAGGAATACCACCTTTACATACACCAATTAGCTATTTGAACTCTCTTCCAGTTGAAATTCAAAAGAAAATAACTGTTTATCATATTGCTGAAAAAGATTTTCCAAAAGATACTCATTTAAAACTTGCTAAGTTTGGTATTGCTGAGACATTTTATCCCGATATAGAAAAATATAAATTTGAAGAAGCATATCAGATATTGGATGTATTTAGTAGAATAGATATTTTTAAGGATTTGCCTTTCGAAAGAGTAAAAGATTTGTTATTAATAGTAAAAAAAGTAAATTTCAAAAAAGGTGATTATATAATTAAAAAAGATAGTGATCCCGACTTTTTTTATGTAATAATTTCGGGTAATGTATCTATATCAGGACTAAAAGATAACGAAATAAAAGATAAAATATATACAACTTTTGAATATTTTGGTGAAGCTGCAATATTAAATAATGAAAAAAGAAAGGCAGATGTTATCGCATTAAATTCAGTTGAAGCTTACGCTATTGAGAAAACATCTTTTATAAAACTTATACAGGATACGCCCATTGAAAATAAGATGAGACAGGTTGCAAAAGTAAGAAATGAACTTTCCTGGAAAGTAATAAAGGCCAATCAATTTTTTAATGATCTTTCATCTTCACAGATAACCCAACTTGAAGGGATGTGTAAGATTAAAGAATTTAAAAAAGGTGAGATTATCTTTTCAAAAGGAGAATATCATAAAAGCATATATTTACTTATCGAAGGAATTGTAAAAAATACAGATGGTAGAATTATTAAGGATATGGGAGAATTTATAGGTGAAATGTGCACTTTATACGAAAATAAACCATTAACTTCTGATTATATAGCTATTGAAACTACAAAAGCTTATGAAATTGAATCAGAAAAGATAAAAGGATTTTTAGTTGAGAATCCCGGAATAACTATGAATATACTATTTTCAAGATCAGACAAATGTAATAATTAAATTATTTCAGCAAACATTGTATCTATATTTATTTTGCTTACTTTATTCTCAAAATCCTGCTCTATTAAAAGAAATTTTTTTATTATTAAAAGTAAAATCATCCATTTATAGGTCGAGGATCTTTTATTTTCATATAAGACTCTATAAAGTTTATTATCATAATAAAACTCAAGAACTTCTTTATTCTGGACATTTATTCCTTCCATTTTAGATATTTCAAATGAATAAAGGATTTTATCATCATTTTTAGAGCAAATTTCAAAATAACCTTTTTTTAATCTTACATAGCCTTCTATTAAAAAATTTGTCTTATTATATCTATAACCAACATGAATTTTGGCAATTTCTGGGTCAGAAAGTATTATATGGTCATTTTCTAAATTTTTAGAAAATAGATCTTTAATAAAATCAAAAGAATATTTAATTTGCCAGCTATTCCATTTTGAAACAGTATTTAAATCTTTGTTTAAATTCATTCCTTCAAATTGACTATATTCATTATATCTAAGATTTAGATCGCAATTTTTACACTTCACAAAATCATTTTCACTATATATTGAAACAAGACTTTTACAGTTTGGACATACATAAAGTACCTGTTCTAAAAAATGAGCGAGATCTTTACCAATATATTTATATTTATTCTTTTCTTCAAATTCATCATCTGAATGTTTTATCCATTTTTTAATTACTTCATTTATTTGTTCATAAGATAATGATCTTACTTCTTCTTTTTTTAATATTGTGGAAAATTCTATAATTACTTTACCTTTTCTTTTTTTCTCAGCCCATCTTGGTAAAGAAAGATACGCTCCCTTTATTTTTGCTCCAATTAATGTTAGACCAAGCATTTTCACAAGTTTACCTGTACTTGAAACTATGGATAGGTTATTTCCATCCCAGCTTCTATTTGCCTCCGGGAATAATCCAACTGAAGCTCCTTTTTCTACTGTTTTTATAGCTAGTCTTATTGTTTGAGTATCGGGAATGAACTTCGATTTAGGAATTGAACCGAAAAGCTTCATAAAATATTTGAAAATAGGATCTCTAAAAATATTATCAGATGTAATATAATGAATTTCCTGAGTTAAATAGTCACTTATAAAAAAAGGATCCCAGAAATTTACGTGATTTGCTATTATTACAAAAGGCTCTTTAAATTTTTTTATATTTTCTGGATCAATAAATTCTATATTATAATATTTTTTTAAAAAGACTCCAAAAGTAGCTCTTAAAATTGAAACTACAGGCTTTGGATACCATAATTTTTTTATAGGTTTCATATTAAAATTATCTCCTTTAGAATGAAAGATTCATAGCTTGAATATAGATAGTCTAATATAATTTATCTAAATTTTTTTATCTAAATTTTTTATTAATTTTATTAGAATTTTAATAGGATAGAGCATATACTTTTAATAATTTTTTATCAATATGTTTAAAAATTTGAATATATAAAGCTTTAATAATTGGTGAAAGATCGTTATTATTTAATACATCTGGTAAATAAAGATAGCCAACAGTTGATTTCATATTGTTTAAACTCTCATCGATAAAAACATAATTAATTGAATCATAATCAAAACCAAATCTTTTTCTCCAGTTTATATCTTTATCAATATAACGGGAAACCTGCCAGAAATGTTTTTTACCTAATAAAATAGCTATTAATACTGTTACAAGATAAAGATTTAAAGAAACACGAGAAGCCCTAAATTGATTTGAGATAGATAATTTTGTTATTTCGAGTAAATCTTTGCTTCTAAAAGCAGGATGATCTAATATCACTTTTTTTTCAATTTCCATAGCCATTTTAGGGAATTTATCTGTAATTGCATTTAATGTAACTGTTCCAAGAAGTCTATTATAAATATTATAAAGACCTAGTATTATTGAGTCACAATCTCTTTCTAGTCTCATAAAGTCTTTATCATATTTAGTCTTGTCTATAAAACCAGATTCACCAAGTCCATTATATCTTAAATCTACTATTTTATCATATTCTAGTGAATCAGGATATATTCTTCTAACAGAAAAATTTATTGATGTTATGAATTTTTTAATTATTGGATCCCAATCTTTTTCACAAATCGAATACCAATCCATTTTTAATTCCTTAAAAATTTTAGAATTTTTTTGAAAAACGAATTAGATATGATATATCTATTGAAACAAGATAATTTAATAAAATGTAAATAGTTATTGAAATGAGTAAAATAAAAAATTTGGAAAAATAAAAAATTACCATAGTAATTAAAATAAATTAATATATTTTTATTACAATTTAAAAGATATTAAAATTTGAAAAAATCAAGGAAAATTATTTATGGATTCAATTAAAACAATTTTTAAAATAGGGAAAGGCCCTTCTTCAAGCCATACTATGGGTCCACATAAAGCTTCATTGAATTTTTTAGATTACCTGAACTCAAAGAATATTAAAGCAAGTAGAATTAAAATAACATTAATGGGATCTTTAGCATTAACTGGTAAAGGACATCTAACAGATGTCACAATAAAAGAGGTTTTTAAAGATTTTTTAACTGAAATTATTTTTGATTATGATTCTCAAACACCTTTTCATCCCAATACAATGTTATTAGAAGCTGAAGATGAAGAAGGTAAAATATTATCAAAATGGGAAGTTTATAGCATTGGTGGTGGAGAAATTTTAATTAAAAATCTGGATGAAGCTAAAAAATCACAAGAAAAATTAGATGCAATTAAGCAAGAAAGAGAAAATATATATCCTTATTCAACAATGAAAGAAATATTAAATTACTTAAAAAAGACTGGGAAAAACTTTTGGGAATTTATCG
>ERZ795050.2226-NODE-2226-length-22244-cov-5.818153_pt1 | contig 22244 bp, 17 predicted proteins | sample MGYA00375134_ERZ795050 | MGnify/ENA primary metagenome ERZ795050 (study PRJEB30179, sample SAMN05720221) | activated sludge metagenome | isolation source: Anaerobic digester | place: Japan | collected 2015-05-26 ... | reverse complement strand
CAAACAGGCCGTTCCCGAGATGCCGTTTATTTTCCTCACCGCAAGAAGCCTCAAGGAAGATATTGTAAAGGGGCTCAGGCTCGGGGCCGATGACTATATCACCAAGCCCTTCGACCCGGAAGTCCTGATACTCAGGATAAACAACATCCTGAAAAGAGCCTATTCGACGGTAAATGATGAATACCACATTTCAAAGTCAGTTCTAAGGTTTAACACTCTCGAACTTATCTCGGGCAAAAACAAGGAGAAACTGACACTTAAGGAGGCCCAGCTTCTTAGGTATTTCATCCTTAACAAAAACAAAATCCTCACGCGTGAGGATATCCTCACGGAGATATGGGGAGAGGATGATTATTTTCTGGGCAGGAGCATGGATGTGTTCATCAGCCGGCTCAGGAAATACCTTTCGGATGACAAGGGTATCGACCTGCGCACCGTAAGGGGAACAGGTTTTATACTTGAGGAATTAAAGGAAGATGATAGCCCGCAGGGCTAAAATCCTTCCAACTTCCGTAAAAAAAGTCTCAGACTTACTCTCCCCTTCACCGGTGCCGGGGGAGTAATGGGAGGGAATAAAAAAGCAGGAACTATCCCGGGCTGAGTGTTCAGACCCGGGATAATGTAAGATCCTGCTTATAAACCCTGCTGTTATTTCGTACCGCCCAGTATTTCCTTCACCTTATTGTAAAGGTTATCACCCCTTAGGTTACGGGCAATAATTACTCCGTTCTCGTCGAGGAGGAAGTTGGCGGGAATGGCATTAACCGCATATAACTTTGCTGCCTCGCAATCCCAATACTTCAGGTCGGAAACATGTGTCCAGGTAAGTTTGTCATCCTTTATGGCCTGAACCCATTTATCCTTTGCATCAGGTCTGTCGAGCGACACGCCGAAAACATCAAATCCCTTTTTATTAAATTCCGTCCACACCTTAACCACATTCGGGTTTTCCTGTCTGCAGGGGCCGCACCATGAAGCCCAGAAATCTACCAGAAGGAGTTTCGACTGCCCTACTTTCGACCAGAGGGAAATTGGTTTATCGTCGGGGCTGTTAAGGGTAAAATCAGGAGCCTTTTGTCCGACAGCCACCTTCTTCATGGCTTCAACTCTCGTCTCAAGGTCCTTTACCATCTGTATTTTTCTCACAGTGGTGTCCATTGCATTTATGTAAGATTCGATCTCATCAGCCTCAAGATAGTAGCTTATGCTGCGGAGAACCGATGGCGCGACAAAGGATGACGGGTTGTTTTTTATAAAGTCTTTCTGAACTTCAGTCATCCTGTTCTCAACCTCATCCATCTGTTTTTCGAGGCCGGCGGCTTCTTCCTTGTTGCCATCCTCAGATGCCTTCCTGTATTTTGCATAGAGTTCCGAATATTCCGAATTCAGTTTACCCAGCGATTCCTGGAGAGATTTGTATTCGTCCTGCGTTTTCGATCCGGTTATTACCGCTTTGGAGAGCGAATCGATATGCCCTGTAATTGTTATTTCGGCGTTCTCGAGATAGAATGAGACACCTTTACGGAGATCCCTGGCGAGAAGAGTAACCATCTCGGGAAATTCAATTGCTCCGCCCTTCATCTCGAATTTACCTTTGAGAAGCATTGCCGAATCGAGAGTAACAATCTGTCCTGATACTCTCTTTTGCAGTACAAACTGTACCGAATCGTCTGCACCGGAAATAATACCGGTTACCTTATATGAAGGTTTTTTGGTCTGGCATGCCACCATAACAGCGGCACAGGTAATCAATAATAGGATTCTTTTCATTTTAACGGTTTTATTTTGGTTCAAAAATAATTATTTAACCGGAACTCAGCTATTTATCCAGAAATTTATTAAGAAGTATGAATGCTCCTTTGTAAGAGGTTATCTCTCCCTCACGGAGTTGTTTTTCCACCAGGGGTTTAATTTCTGCCACTCTTCTGTCATTGTAGAATGACTCCCTGAGGTAGTTTTCGATAAAATCATTCATCCTCTGAACGTTCTGTTCCTTTCTTTTTTCAAGGAAGTAACCTGATTCTTTTGTGCGTCTGACATAATCCTCGATTAAGCTCCAAATTTCACCGATTCCATCCCCGTATTTTGAGGAGCAGGTAACCACCCGGGTAGGGATGCCGGATGGGGGTCCGGGGAAGAAATGAACGGCGTTCCTGAATTCTGAGGCTGTCCGTTCCGCCCTTAATCTGTTATCTCCGTCGGCTTTGTTGATTGCCACCAGGTCGGCGATTTCCATAATACCCCTTTTGATGCCCTGCAGCTCATCGCCTGCGCCGGCCACCATAAGCAGAATAAAAAAATCGACCATCGTGGCGACGGCTGTTTCCGACTGACCTACGCCCACCGTTTCGACGAGGATAATATCAAAACCGGCTGCTTCGCAAAGAATAATTGTTTCACGGGTTTTACGGGCCACCCCTCCCAGTGTTCCTGCCGAAGGTGAGGGTCTAATGAAGGCTCCGGGGTTCGTACTCAGCCTCTCCATCCGGGTCTTATCGCCAAGTATGCTTCCGCCGGTGGTTACGCTGCTCGGATCTATGGCCAGCACAGCCACCTTGTGTCCGGCTTCGGTAAGCATAGTGCCAAACGCTTCAATGAATGTGCTTTTTCCTGCACCCGGGATGCCTGATATGCCTATCCGGAGCGATTTGTTACCGAACGGAAGGCATTTCTCTACCACATCCTGAGCGAGGTCGAAGTGTTTAGGATTGTTTGATTCGATAAGAGTAATTGCCTGTCCCAGGACAGCCCTGTCGCCCTGTGTAATACCTTTAAGATAAGATGCCGCACAAAGCTTTCTACCGCTTTTCTGCTTAATCTTTTTGTCTATATCTGGATTTACAGCAGGCGGCTGGCTTACTCCATCCCTTACAATAAGAGAACCTGCGGGTTTTTCTTTTTCCGGCATCTGCCCTGTTTGTTCGCGGAAAGGCAAATAAAATCCTATTGTGCCTTCACGTTGGCATTAAGCATAAGTACAACCTCCGAGTTTGACGGATCGTTGGTATATACATAAATGGCTTTTGTGACCCTGCCCTTGTATGTACCTGAATTGAAACTGGCTTTTATGGAACCAGATTCCCCGGGCTTTATCACATTGGAACTCTGGTTTATTGCAGTGCAACCGCAGGTCGACCTTACATTTCTGATAATAAGGTCGCTCTTGCCGGCATTGGTAAATGTGAAAACAAAATCCTTTGTGGTCGACGGGTTCATATCACCAAGGTCGACAGTGGCCGAAGCAATTTTAAATACCGGTGCATTGGCAAGCTCCTCCCTGGTAAGGTGTGAAAAATCCTCCGTCAGGTTGGCCGAAACATAAAGCCACATGTTTTCCTGAGGAACTCCGTTTAGTTTTACTCTTGCAATATCTGTTACGGTGCCGTAGTTTCCGTTCTTTGTGGCGTCGTAGGTTCCTTCAATAACCCCTTTCTGGCCGGGTTTGAGAACTTCCGGAACGGCCTTCAGCTGGATATGAGCCGGTGTAGGATCAAACTCGATTTTTACGTTTTCCTTTGAAGTATTGATGACAGGCATCACCTTAATCTTTTTCTCGGTCTTCTTAATGGTTGTGAAAGCCAGGTGGTTGCTTTCAAATCTCACCTGCCCTACCTGCCATGTATACATCTCCTCAATGGTTCTCTCCCTTTCCTTTACCTCACCCTTAATGACAAGCACAACAGTCTCAGGTTTGGCATTGGTGTAAACAGTAAGAGTCTTATTAAAAGGCCCCGGCCTTCCTGCAGGATCATATACGGCAGTAATCACTCCCTTGCCGTTGGGACTGATGGGTGTTTTTGTCCAGGTCGGAGTTGTGCAGCCGCATGAGGCAACTATGTTCTGTATCACCAGCGGTGCATTTCCTGTATTGGTAACCTCAAAATTAAATGACTGCCTTCCGTCTTCCTCCCTGAAGGTGCCAAAATCGTGCTCATATTTTGAAACCTGCACCTTCGGCTGGGCTAAAAGAGCCGCACCCAGGAATACAAAAAAAACAAATACCAAAGACCTTTTCATAACTGAATTATATTTTGATTTGTCATTATATCAATATAACTGCTGAAACCCTTTTTTTGTTGCATGATTATACTGCAAATTCCGGGCCTTAACCGGCGAACAAAGTTAACAAACTTTACAATGTAATTAAAATCAAACCAGGATAATTATTAGCTTTGCCTTTGACGTTTTGGAACAGAATTTGCTTCATTTGACTCAAATACATACAGGTAATCTGATGCACAAAGCCCCTGGCAAAAGGCTGCTGGCTACACTTATTGCAGTAATTCTTACTCTGTCTTCCAAAGGTCAGTTTTACAACGGCCTTCAGATGTCGTTTGGCAAGAACAGGGTACAGTATTACGACTATTACTGGTCGTTCTACCGTTTCGAAAACATCGACTGCTATTTCAAGGAGGAAGGCCGCGAACTGGCTAAATTCACCGCCGATTACGGGATTAAAAAACTGGAGGAGATAGAAAACTTTTTTGACTATTCACTCGATAAAAGACTAATCTTTATTATTTACAACAAACAGGCAGAATATAAACAATCAAATGCAGGCCTGGTCACCTTCTCGGAAGATGATTACAACCTTGGCGGTTACAGCAGGATTATAAAAAACAAGGTACTGCTCTATTATGAGGGCACAAGGGTTGCCTATGAAAAGCAAATAGCTTCGTCCGTTGCCGAAGTAATAATCAATGAAATGATTGCGGGTGCCGATCTGAAAGACCGGACAAACAGTTCGCAATCGTTTAATATTCCCGACTGGTACCTGAAAGGCCTCGTTAACTATGTGGCCTTCGGATGGGATTATGAAACCGAAAACAGGGTGAAGGACGGCTTCAGAAGCGGCAAATACAAAAACATCAACCATCTTCAGTACGAGGACGCAATATATGCCGGACAATCTTTCTGGAGATTCCTGGGGAACAGGTACGGCGATGCTCTCATACCTTCAATCATTTATCTCACAAAGATTTACAAGAATATAAATGATGGCTTTCTTTATGTCACGGGAGAGAAGCTGAGCAGCCTGCTTAAAGAGTGGCAGGAGTATTACAGGGAGGAATACTCATCCGACAAGGGGAATCCTCCGCTTAACGAGGATAAGCTCAGACGCTCAAAGAAAGAACAGATATTTCAGCAGGTAAAGATCAGTCCGGACCAGAAAAACATTGCATGGGTTACCAACGACTGGGGAAGAAAACGGATATGGGTCTATAACCGGCAAACCGGTAAAACAAGGATTGTTTTCAGGGCAGAACCCAGGTACGAACACAAGACCGACAATACCTACCCTGTAATAGCATGGCATCCAAACAGCAACATTCTGACATTCATCAACGAGGAAAAGTCACTTCTTAAAATATATTTCCACAGGGTGCCGGAGAGAACCACCGAAAGCAGGCTCTTCCTCTACCTCGACAAAGTGCTTGACTTCTCATATTCCCCCGACGGCACACAGCTGATACTATCAGGCGTAAGGCAGGGATTCACCGACTTATATCTCCACACGATTGCTTCAGGAACGAATGAACAGATAACCATGGATGCGGCCGACGACATTAATCCATCCTTCCTGAAAGGGTCGCCCGATGAAATAATCTTCTCATCAAACCGGCTCGGAGATACCCTCACAAACAGGGCAGACCCGTTTGAAAGAACAGGTCTCACCTTCGACCTCTTCACCTACAACATCCGAAACCGCGGGAACCTTCTTACACGCCTCACCGAAGGCAGATACACAGACAGGTACCAGCCGGTTAGCACCGGGAAACGGGAAATTGCTTATCTCGGAAACGGCAACGGGGTGATAAACCGTTATACCGCTGTATTCGACAGTACTATAAGCTATATTGACACTACCACGCATTACAGATATTTCATAAGTTCACTTCCTGTCACCGACTATGACCGGAATATCAGCTATCACGACGTTACGGCCAACTCTGATTCGTACGGGGAGATAATTTACAGCAAAGGCCGTAACTATGCCAGAAAAGGTAAAATTGAACCGGCGCTGAGGGTGAAAGGACAGGAACTTCCGCAAACCCGGTTCAGGAAAGAACAGACCAGGCTTCTGCATAAGGCCGACAGCATCGAACAACTCAGACAATGGCTCCTCGCCGAGGACAGGAAAAGAAGAGATACGCTGAAAAAACCTCTGTATGAGTATTATGCGAAAGACGAACCTATTGACATAAACCACTACATCTTTGAAAAAGAGAAACAGAATTATTACGAACAGCTCTGGAGAAAAGATTATATGAATATCGATCTCGGGACAGATACACTTAAACTTCCCCTGATCAGAATCTACCAGACGTCATTCTACAATAATTATCTTGCCGGCCAGGTCGACTTCAATTTTCTCAATAACTCATATCAGCCGTATAACGGAGGCGCTCCTTACTTCAATCCCGGAGCCAACCTTTTCACACGCATAGGAATTCTCGACCTTTTCGAGGATTATAAACTCACCGGCGGGTTCAGGTTCGCTGGTAACTTCGACAGCAACGAATACCTTCTGAGCCTCGAGAATCTCAAGGGAAAGTTCGACAAACAGATCACATACCACCGTATGACCTTTAACTCGTCCAATGACACCGCATATTTCAAGATACACAGCGATAATCTCTACCTGACTCTCACAAAAGCATTCTCGCCGGTCCTCGCCCTGAAAGGAACAACCTCATACAGGTTCGACAAATATGTTTTCCTGTCAACCGACGTGCAGACCCTCTCTTCAAGGGATATTTCGAGGCATTGGGTTGGTCTGAAGGGCGAACTGATCTACGATAATACAAGGAAGTTAAATATCAACATTTACAGCGGCACCCGTTTTAAAATCTTCGGAGAATACTACAAGGAGATCAGCAGGAAGTTATCTGATATGATCGTTCTGGGTGCCGATTTCAGGTACTATCTCAGAATTCACCGCGAGCTCATCTGGGCCAACAGATTTGCTGCAAGCACTTCGTACGGACCGACAAAACTCATTTATTACCTCGGCGGAGTGGACAACTGGATGGGTTACATTTTCAATAAAATCCCGATGTTCGACCAGTCGCTGGGGGTCAACCCTTATCATAACTACGGGTTCCAGGCCCTGGCCACAAATATGCGCGGCTTCAGCCAGAACATACGAAACGGCAACAGCTTTGCCCTTATCAATAGTGAAATAAGATGGCCCTTCGTCAGGTATTTCGCAGGCCACCCCCTCAGGTCAAACTTCCTGAACAGTCTTCAGGTTGTGGGATTCGGAGATGTAGGAACGGCATGGTCGGGAAAAACACCGTGGTCGGGCGAGAACTCCTACGACCGTGATATTATTGTAAACGGACCCGTAACGGTATACCTCGACACCAACAGGCAACCAATAGTGGCAGGCGTGGGAGGAGGCCTCAGGGCACAGCTGCTCGGCTATTTTGTAAGGGGCGACTTCGCCTGGGGAATCGAGAACGGCTATATCCTGCCGATGGTGTTCTACCTCTCATTCAGCCTTGATTTCTGATCTGTAAGAAAAAATCTTCTGCCCTTCGCCATCCGGAGCAGCCCGGTCCGCTGACCGGAAAATTTCTGCCGTTACGGTCTTCGGGCAGGTAAATTCATTTTATAGGGCCGCCATTTATGATTTTCAGCACACATGACAAAATTCATTTCACAATTAAAAAAGAATAAATTACCTTTGGGAACTGATTAGTACGAACTAAATTAATAAAAGTCATGGCTTACAAAATCAATGAAGATTGCACCGCCTGCGGAACATGTATCGATGAATGCCCCGTTGAGGCCATCTCGGAAGGCGATATTTATAAAATCGACCCCGATGTTTGCACCGACTGCGGAGCCTGTGCAGACGTATGCCCTGTAGAGGCAATCCATCCCGCATAGGTTGAAGTGCAATAATCAAAAAAAAGCAAAAAAGGCCCTTGCCGGCCTTTTTTGCTTTTCAGCCTTTATGATACAGCAATATGTACCTTTCAAATATCCCGTAAACTGATGAGGCGCTCCAGGCAGGAAATAACAGACAGGAAAATTATTGAAGAAATACTCTCCGGATCCGAAATATGCAGGCTGGGTTTTATTGACGGACACAGGGCATATGTTCTGCCGTTCAATTACGGATATCACGATAACTGTATTTACATACATTGTGCGCACGAGGGAAAGAAAATGGATCTTTTACGTAAAAACAACGAGGTCTGTTTCGAAATTGAGCATACCGTTAAGATGGTTAAAGATTCCAGGGCGTGCGGGTGGGAAACCACTTTCAGATCGGTGGTAGGCTACGGTATTGCCGAAATAGTGACCGATCCCGGCTTAAAAAGGTCAGCACTTGATGTTCTCATGAGGCACAACGGAGCCGGTGACGAGACAGACCTTGATTATCCTCCGGAAAAGATTGACCTGGTTACAATTCTTAAAATCAGAATAACCGAAGTTACCGGAAAGCAGTCGCGCAACTGGCCGGGAAAGGACTAAACGCCGGGGCTGTACCTTGCCCCGGAAAGTATGACCTGCGTATCACGCTCTTTCATAAGGTCTTCGGGGGTAACTCCCCTGTTATTCTTCATGTACGACTCAACAATCCTGAAACCTATCCATACAGCCGCCCTCCCGGGTGATTCCCTGGTAAAATATGTTGTAAACGGAGCCTCGCCGGTAAGTTTCTTTCTGGTAAGCTGATCCGAACTGAACAAAAGATTGTTCTCAATCATATACTGCCACATCATGCCCTCATTCTTTTTGCAGAATGATAACTGCTCCGGGGTGAATCCAAAGATTAACTCATCTTTAAGGTCGGGCAGCATGCATTTCTTAAGGTACAGGAGTTTGCCTTCATGAATTATCTCCGAGAGAACATTATCAGGATCGTAACCTGCAGATGCGTAATCCCATTCCGAAGCAATCCATGCATAAACGGCATCAGGCACAATGTATTCACGCGACATTTTTACCACCTAGTAATTATAGAGGCCCAGCATCGAGTAATACCTGCACTCTTTCCCCAGGTACCGGTCAAGCCCTATCCCCAGAACCGAATCGCCCACAATGATGCTGTTGTTAAATCCTGTTATGCATGTATATATCTCAGGAACCACACTCCCGGGAAAGTAATAGAGGTAATGCCTGAAAGCTTCGGTCAACCCCTTCTCGATGTCACTTAAATCATCAAATTTATTCTGAACCGCTCCGTAAACCTCATTGTTAAGCTTGTCGGTGCAAAATCTTAACAGTCCTTCTTTCCAGAGAGAATCTTCCACTTCACCTATGTTGATTACATAGCTGAAATACTGAAGAAACTTTCCGTATTTACCGGCAAGAGCCTTTGCTGTCATGGGTATTGAGGCCGGATCGGCCGAAAAAAGATCATTTTCAAGCCTGGCTGCCCTGATATCAACTTTTATACCTGAAACATTTGCATGGTAATGATCCCTGCATGCAGTAACTGCAGCAAGAAACAACAGAATAACAATGAAGACGTTAATATTATTTCTCATAATGCCGGTGAAATCTTCCGCTAAATTAATACATCATAACAGAATGCCAAGCCGGTAACTTTCCACAATATCTTCCCGCTTTATTTGTTATTTTTACGGCGGTTTGTACGCGAAGGACGTTTATTAAAAGTGCTTCCGGTATAAACCGCATAGCAGTAAACAATTAACCGGAAAATGCCATTAATGAAAAAAAGAAAAATCTTTGGAATCACTGCATTTCTGATCGCAGGGCTGCTGGTCACTTCCTCAGTTTTCCCGCAGGAAATAAGGTTCGGTATCTTCGCCGACCCTGTTATAGGCTGGTTTTCATCCGACACGCGCGAAACCAGTAACGAGGGTGCAAGACCGGGATTTAATTTCGGAATCACATTCAACAGGTACTTTGCAAAAAACTATTCCTTTTCCTCGGGCATAAGCATTCTCAATGCCGGCGGAAGGCTTGTAACATCCGATACAATTACGATGTATTTCAACAACTTCAATACCGAAGTGCCGGCCGGCAAAAGTGTGGTTTATAAAATCCAGTATATAAATGTGCCTCTGGGTCTGAAGTTTGAATCGAACCAGATTGGCTATGTAACATTTTTCTCAGATGTCGGCCTCGACCCGAAGGTGGTCATTGGCGGGAAGGTTGACATCCCTTCCGCCTCCGTGGAGGGAGAAACAGCCATTAAGGAACTCAACAGGATGAACCTCGGTTATCATATTGCTGCCGGTATATCATATTCGCTTGGCGGAACGACAGAGATAGTGCTGGGGCTGGGATTTGAGCAGAACTTTATTGATATTACCAGGGATATTCTGCCCCAGCCGCAGGATAAGATTTCACATAATTTGCTTAAATTCAGGCTCGGTATAAATTTCTGACCTGCAGGAAATGAGGATAACTTTAGCACAGCTTAATTACCGTGTCGGCGATTTTGAGGGTAACCTGTCCCTGATGAAGAGAGCTGTGTCGAAAGCCAGGGGCGAAGGATCGGACCTTGTGATTTTTTCGGAGCTTTGCATAACCGGGTACCCGCCGCTCGATCTTCTTGAAAATATCAATTTCCTGAAGAAAGCCGACAGGACTCTGCATAATATCGCAGAAGAGTGCCGCGGCATTGCCGCCGTAGTCGGTGCTCCCGTAATAAACACCAGCCCCGAAGGAAAGAAACTGTTCAATGCGGCAATGGTGCTGAGCGAGGGAAGAATAATCTTCACCGCCCGAAAGGCACTCCTCCCTACTTACGATATTTTCGATGAATACAGGTATTTCGAACCGGGAAGGGAGTTCGGAATATTTGAATTCAAAAACAAAAAGATTGCGATTACCATTTGCGAAGACCTCTGGGATGAACAGCCGGATGAAAATTATTTCGGGAAATCAAGACTCTACACGGTATCTCCTGCCGACGAACTGGCCGGGCTTAAACCCGATCTTATCATTAACATATCCGCCTCACCCTTTTCATATACCCGTATTAGGGTAAGGCAGGATATTTTCAGGGGAAAAGCCTTAAAGCACGGCATCCCGGTGGTGATGGTTAACCAGACAGGTGCAAATACCGAACTGATTTTCGACGGAGGATCAATGGCTGTGAAAAAGGACGGCACAATACTGCACCAATTGCCATTTTTTGAAGAATCGGTTTTCACTTTTGACCTTGATGAATTAGCGTCCGGCAACGGAAGCAGGGAAACATCCGTTCCCGGTCATACAGAACTTATTTATAAGGCATTATTGACGGGGATCAGGGATTACTTCGGAAAATCGGGTTTTAAAAAGGCAGTGCTCGGTCTTTCGGGAGGCATAGACTCGGCTGTAGTTCTGTGCCTTGCCGCAGAGGCACTGGGAAACGAAAATGTAACGGCACTCATGCTGCCGTCGAGATACTCCTCGAAAGAATCAGTTGAGGATGCAGTCATACTTGCAAACAACATCGGGGTAAAGTACAGCATTATCAGCATAGAAGAGCCTTTTAAAGCCTTTGAAGAGATACTTAAACCCGCTTTCAGCGGTCGGCAGGCCGATGTTACAGAGGAAAACATACAGGCACGCATCAGAGCTGTTATTCTGATGGCATGGTCGAACAAATTCGGAAATATTCTTTTAAACACCTCAAATAAAAGCGAGGCTGCAGTGGGTTACGGCACTCTTTACGGCGATATGGCCGGAGGACTCTCGGTTATCGGCGACGTATACAAAACAGATGTATACAGGATTGCCGCCTTTATCAACAGAGACAAGGAAATCATACCTCAGCAGATTATCACCAAGGCTCCTTCTGCCGAGCTCAGGCCCGGTCAGTTCGACACTGACTCCCTTCCGCCCTATTCAGTTCTTGATGAAGTGCTGTTCCGGTATATTGAACAGAATAAACCCGCCGACGCAATAATTTCGGAAGGCTTTGAGAAAGAGACTGTTGAAAAAATAGTATCTATGATCAACTCAAACGAGTACAAAAGATACCAGGCTCCTCCCATACTGAGAATCTCATCCAAAGCATTCGGAGCAGGAAGGCGCATGCCCCTTGTTGCACGCTTCTGACTAATGCAATATTCTGTTTAACAACGCGTTAAAAAATGTTAATTCTTTATTTGTAATCAATGTATTGCTATTTTTGAAATGTTTTTCAGCATAAAATGCAATACGGCGACAATTACATATCCGGGTGTCTTGATGGGCCTGGTTCATTATTCAGAAATCTTGACAGGGAAGACAGGAAGCTGCTGGAAGAGAACCATACCGTTTCACAATACAATAAGGGAGACTACCTGCTCAGGGAAGGCGACAGGCCTTCGGAGCTTATCTGCCTGGCATCGGGTAAAGTGAAAATCATCAAAAAAGGCATTGGAGGAAGGGATCAGGTTCTTTCCCTTATAGCCCCGCAGGGGCTTATCGGCTACCGGGCTCTCTTCTCCGACACACCTTATTGCGCATCGGCCGTAGCCATCGAAGAATCGGTTGCATGCTCTTTCGCGAAAGAGGCAGTCTTCGACATCACGCGAAGAAACCCCGACCTGGCCCTCAGAATGATGAAAATCTTCGCGGAGGATCTTAAGTTCATAAAGCATCGCACAGTCTCCCTTACACAGAAACACATACGGGGACGTCTGGCAGAGTCTCTTCTTTTCCTGAGGGATATATACGGCTACATGCCCGACGGAAAAACACTGAATGTTTACCTGCCGCGTGAAGATCTGGCAAGCTTTTCGAACATGACAACATCCAATGCCATCCGCACCCTGTCAAATCTTGCTGCAGAAGAGGTAATTGCCCTCGACAGAAAAAAAATTGTCATACTCGATATCAGGAGGCTTGAAAAGATAAGCACTCTGGGTTAATTCATTCACTGCTGAAGATTCTTTTTACCCTGTGCGGTATCGAGGTCAGAATTTCATAAGGTATCCTTCCTGTTGCGGCAGCGACATTGTCGATTGTAATATTCCCGCCAAAGATCTCCGCCTCATCACCCTCTTTTGCTTCAATACCTGTAATATCGGCCATGCTCAGGTCCATGCATATCGTACCAGCAAAAGGCGCATACCTGTTGTTGATGAATACCCCGCCTTTACCGTTACCTGAGCGCCTGTCAATTCCATCGGCATAACCGGCAGGCAGTATTGCTATTCTCCTCTCCCTTTCCGATATGTCGCTGCACCCGTAGCCAACGGGCTGCCCTGCCGGGACTGTTTTGATCTGCAGTATTCTTGTAATATACCTGAGAGCCTGCCTGAATCCATAACCGGTTGTGCTTTCTATGCCATAAAGTCCTATGCCCGGGCGCACCATTTCGAACTGGTACTCCGGAAACCGCATAATTCCCTGCGTGTTAAGAAGGTGTCTGATGAAATTATAACCGGCTACAGCCCTGATCCTTTCCGAAACCTCTTTGAAGGTGTCTGCCTGACTTCGGGTGAAAGAATCATGTTCCGGGTTTTCTGCAGAGGACAGGTGGGAAAATACGGAAGCGATCCTGACCTGGCCGGAAGCAACTATTTCCTTCGCGAGGTTCTCCGCCTCCCCTGGCATGAAGCCAAGCCTGTGCATTCCGGTATCAATTTTTATATGCACGGGGTATCCTGTAAGTCCGTGTCTGGCAGCGGCAGAGATAAAATTTCTCAGAAGCGGAAAACTGTAAATCTCCGGTTCAAGGTTATAACGTATCATCAGGTCGAAGGCTCCCGGTTCGGGGTTCATGACCACAACCGGCAGGGTGACGCCGTTTTCCCTGAGATCGGCTCCTTCGTCAGCATTGGCCACAGCAAGATAATCGACCCTGTGATACTCAAGTGTCTGCGCAATACCTGCCGCCCCTGCTCCGTAGGCGAAAGCCTTTACCATCGCCATTATTTTAACCGACGGGTTCAGGTGTTTCCGGATCTCCGTAAGGTTATGCGCTATGGCATTGAGGTTAATCTCAAGGAGAGTCTGGTGTATCTTCTCAACCAGCAGGTTGCTTATCCTTTCGAATTCAAACTTTCTTGCGCCTTTCAAAAGAATAACCTCGTTGCTGAATGTTTCTTTGCCTAGTGCCGCACAGAATAACGGAGTAGATTCATAGAATGTGCTTCCCGGGGGGAAGAACCTGCAGGCGGCCGACAAACCCGGTCCGATGCCGATGAACCTGCTGATATTCATAGAACTGACCAGCCTGGCCACTTCACTGTATAACTCCTCTTCATCTCTTCCCGACTGAAGAATATCGGACATTATCAGAACCGGGTTCCTGCCGTTATACGATTTCAGGTGTTCAAGGGCCATCCTCAGTGAACCGGGATCGGAGTTGTAATAATCCTCGATAAGAAGGCACCCGTTTATGCCCGACTTTATTTCCATCCTCATGGCTACGGGAGAAAGTCTGGGCATAGCTCCGGCAATCACATCACTCTCTATTCCTGTTGCCAGCGCTGCTGTTATTACTGTAGCCGCGTTGGCCACCGACGCCTTGTCGGTGAAGGGGATGAAGGTCTTAAACGATATATTTCCGTATTTTACCTTAAGGTAAGTCCTGCCCTCCCCGCTTCCCTCGGCTTTAATATTTACCGTGGCATCACTGTCGCCCAGCGACCAGGAAAAAAGCTTTTTTGAGGAAAGCGATTTGTTGCCGTATATGAGCTCTTTCACCAACTCATGGTCGCTGCAGAAAACAATTTCGCGGCAGGATGAAAAGAGTTTCAGCTTTTCGGATGCCTTCTCGCGGTCGTTCCTGAAATTCTCGGCATGGGCATCACCGATATTTGTAATAATTCCTGTTTCGGGATTAATTATTTTCTGAAGCTTTTCCATCTCTCCCGGCATTGAAATACCCGCTTCGATTATGCCTGCAGAATATCTGTTATCCAGTTTCCATACCGAAAGCGGTACTCCAATCTGCGAGTTATAACTTCTCGGGCTTCTTATCACGGGCCATACCCTTCCGGCCACATCTGCCAGCCACTCTTTCACCACGGTCTTCCCTGCGCTTCCGGTTACGGCGATAACCCGGCCTTTAAACCGTTCGCGTTTTGCAGCTGCCAGACGCTGCATGGCTTCTATGGTATCCTTCACAAGAATAAATGCGGCACCGGGAAAGGATTCAGGAACAAGCGGTTTTTCGGTCACAAAAAATATTCTCACACCCCTTTTGTACAGGCTGTCAATAAACTTATGCCCGTCGTGGTTACTTCCCTTTATTGCAAAGAAGGCTGTTCCCTGCTCTGTAAGAGTCTGGCGGCTGTCGGTCAGCAGCCCGGAGATAACAAGGCCGCTCTCTCCGGTGAGTTCACCTCCCGTAAGACGGGCAGCTTCGAGTGTACTTATCACATCCACCTGTGCGGTATTTATTATTTTCCGGTGTCGGGTATATCTTTTTCCATAGCCTTATTGTAACACGATCTGCAGAGCGGTTCATAAACATCCTTCTCTCCGAGCAGAACCTGCTTTGATTCGGCCGATTTTCTCCATGAATACTGTGCGAGGTTTCCGCATCTGGTGCAAATTGCATGAACCTTGGTTACATATTCCGCGATGGAAAGAAGGTACGGCATAGGCCCGAAGGGCCTGCCAAGGAAATCCATATCGAGGCCTGCCACCACAACCCTCTTGCCCTGGTCGGCCAGAGTGTTGCACACATCCACCAGCGAATTATCGAAGAACTGGGCTTCATCAATACCTACCACATCGCAACCCTCCGCCAGCAGAAGAATTGATGCCGCATGTTCCACAGGTGTTGATGTAATCGATCTCTCATCGTGCGAAACAACGCTTGTCTCCGAATATCTCTTGTCCACTGACGGCTTGAAAATCTCAACTTTAAGTCCTGCTATCCTGGCACGCTTCAGTCTTCTGATAAGCTCTTCCGTCTTGCCCGAAAACATCGAACCGGTTATAAGCTCAACCGAGCCTTTTCTGCTGTAACTTCTAACTGAATTCTCAAGAAACTCCATCGGGCGGAAAATATTACAAAACTGAGTTTATAAGGTCTCTTTTAAAGATTCCGGTGCAGAATATTGATTACTTTTGCAAAGTAAACAAAATTGCCCGTTAAAAAAGCAGACAGATGGATTTCAATACCACTATCGAAATAATACTTAAAGACCTGCGGGAGGCACGGGAAATCATCGATGACTTCAGGAATTATCCGGAGGTGCCTATTCTGCAGGTTGAACTGGCAAAGGCCAAATGCAGGAGTGCAGAGGAGGTAATATCTCTTCTGAAGGTAATTAAGGCAGGAGAGAGTGCATCACCCCGGGTAAGCAATGGGGCGACTTCACGCAGGCCTGTCGATACACTGATAGAGATTTCTGACGAAGATACTGAACCTGAAACAGGTACCGGGGAATCTCTCCCTGAACCGGAAAAAGTGAAGGCAGATGCAGGAACGGCTCCGGGTACAGAAAAAGAGACCGCGGAAGTGCCTGAGGCGGCGGAAACAATTTCAAATGAAACAGGAAAAACATATTCATCTCCCAAACCGCCAAAGGCTCAAAAACAGATTTTTGCCGACCAGTTTAACGGTGTGCAGCAGACACTTTTAGACCAGTTCGGAACTGAAAGCGGCGACAGCACCTCTCACCTGATAAAAGACAGGAAAATCACCAGGTTGTCGGATGCAATCGGCGTAAACGACAAGTTCCTGTATATAAGGGAGATCTTTGGCGGTGACCGGCAGGCTTATGATGAGACCATTGCCCGCCTTGAGAGTGTGTCATCTGTGGATGAGGCTCTGAACATACTTACTGAGTTCGCACCGGAGGGTGACTATAACGAATATGTAAGTCAGATTCTCGAAATTATTAAACGTAAACTGCCGGCTAATGGCTAAGCTGGTTCTCGTGCCGACACCGGTGGGTAATCTTAAGGATATCACCCTCCGGGCCCTTGAAGTGCTTAAAGATGCAGGCCTGATTCTTGCCGAAGACACCAGGCATGCTTCAAAACTGCTCCGTCATTACGGTATTGAAACACCCCTTAAATCGCATCACAAGTTCAACGAGCACGGAACCGTTGAGGCTGTCTGCCGGCAGATACTCGGGGGAACGACGGTTGCCCTTGTTTCTGATGCCGGAACGCCGGCAATATCAGACCCCGGATTTATGCTGGTACGCCAGTGCGTGCAGCATGGAATCACTGTTGAAGCCTTACCTGGGCCTACCGCCTTTGTCCCCGCCCTTGCCGCCTCAGGTTTGCCGTGCGACAGATTTTGCTTCGAAGGATTCCTCCCGCAAAAGAAGGGCAGACATAAAAAACTTGAAAACCTTAAGAATGAGGAACGTACGATGATTTTCTACGAATCTCCCTTCAGGCTTGTCAGGGCTTTGAATGAAATGGCGGAAACTTTCGGCAGTGACAGGAAAGCATGCGTTGCAAGGGAGATAAGCAAAGTATATGAGGATTACAGGCGCGGAACACTCGGCGAACTGGCAGAACATTATGCCGTCCACCCGCCAAAGGGAGAAATTGTCATAATTGTTGAAGGCAGATAGCATGAGAAAGTTGGTCTTTGCAGCCTCATTTCTGATACTTCCGGCAGGTTTATGGTCACAGGTTCTGAAGGGTACCATTAAAGACACTCAGGGAGAGCCCATTCCATATGCAACAGTCTATATCAGGGAATTAAGGCAGGGTACCGTTGCCAATACCAAAGGCGACTACGAATTACGAATCCCCGAAGGGAAATACTCCGTAACATGGCAAAGCCTTGGGTATGAGCCGGAAATCAGAGATGTGACAATCACAAGGACCACCGTCACAATAAACATCGTACTTCAGCTTCAGTATTACCAGATACCAGAAGTGAGAATTACCGCATCCGGAGAAGATCCTGCCTACGGAATAATGAGAAAGGTGATTGGAATGGCACCTTACTACCTTAATCAGGTAAGTTACTATAAGGCAGGCGTTTACCTTAAGGGAACTCTGGTAATGAACAGAATACCGAAACTCCTTCAGCGGTCCATCAACGTCGAAGCCAGGAACAGCCGAGGTTCATCGGCAGGCACTGCTACAATAAAAGAGGGTGAAACATACCTGATGGAGTCATTTAACGAAATCGAATTCAGGGCCCCTGATAAATACACCCAGAAAGTAATTTCATTACAGAGCACCTTCCCTGACCAGGGCGACCAGATATCACCGATGGATTTTATCGAGGCAAGCTTCTACCAGCCCGTCATTGCCGAAATGGCAATATCGCCCCTCTCTCCCGACGCTTTCTCACATTACAGGTTTAAATACAGCGGCCTCTCAACTCAGGGTGATTATGTCATTAACAAAATCCAGGTGATACCGAAAAGAAAGAGCCAGCAGCTCTTTGAGGGAACAATATATGTTATTGAGGATCTCTGGTGTCTGCACAGTGTGGACCTTGTAAATGAGAATATTGCAGGAAAGGTCAGAGTTCAGCAGCTATTTATCCCGGTGAAGGATGATATATGGCTGCCCGTCAGCCATAAGTTCGAAATGAATATTTCGATTATCGGAGTAAAAGCCGATGCAGCCTACGGAAGCTCGATAAAATACAACGAGGTTACCGCAAACAGCGCCCTTTCAAAACCGGCAGCGGTACCCTTAAGTCCGGGAAGGCCTTTGTCACAGCCCTCTTCCGACTCTGAAAGATCGAAAAACCGTGAGCAGATTGAAAAACTGCTGGCAAAAAACGATCTGACAAACAGGGATATGGCCCGGCTCTCATCACTCCTTGAGAAAGAATCAAAGGCAAGCATGCCCGACAGCATAAAAAAATCGCTTGAGATCACCGACCGCACAACATATATAGTCGAGAAGGATGCAGGCAGGAAAGACAGCGCTTTCTGGGCGGAGATCAGACCCATACCCCTTTCCGAGAATGAGGCGAAGAGCCTTGCCTCAAGGGTTACGGCAAACCTGAAGAATGACAGAGAGCTTCCCGATTCGGCCCGAAAAGCAACGGAGAAGAAACCGGGAAAATCTCACCCGCTCAGGGATATTGCCTCCGGAAGAACCTGGTCGGACACCTCAGGATTCAGTTTTTCTTTTGGCGGCCTGGTCAACCTTAAAAGCCTCAGCTTCAATACCGTGGACGGTTTCGTCTATGGTACGGATTTCAGATTGAACAAGAGGTGGAAAAATAACAGTTCAATAACACTCTCTCCCGACATAAGATATGCATTTGCAAGGGAGACCATGATGTGGAGGCTCAACGGGCAGTACCGTTTCGAACGAATGAAACAGAGCCAGTTTTACCTGAGGTCCGGTATGACAAGCCGCGACATGTCAGGTGCCGGAAGCATAAATCCATTCCTGAACACCATATCATCACTTTTCTTTGAGAAGAACTATCTAAAACTATACGACGCCGGTTATATTACTGCAGGGCACCGCAGGGAACTTGTTAACGGGCTCTACCTCGATATCGGGGCAGGATATGAAAAGCGAAAACTGCTGGAAAACAATACCACATTCACATTTGTGAACCGAAACGGTGATTACTCGTCAAATTTTCCTGCCAACAGGGTTTTCGACCCTCCTTCCGACACCAGTTCTCTTTTATATGGTCACAATCACTATGAGTTTTCCGCCACCCTGCAGTGGACACCCATGCAGAAATACCGTATCCGCAATAATGTAAAGGTTCCGGCAGGTTCAGATTATCCGACCTTTTCTCTTACATGGGAACACGGGTTTAACGGAAGGCCCTCTCCGGAGACAGGCTTTAATCAGTACGATCTCCTTCGGTTTGAAGCATGGAAGAGAAAAGAGACGGGCGCTTTCGGTGAGTTCAGGTGGAGACTGAGGGCCGGAGGTTTCATAAACGGAAGAAGGGAGCTGCCTTACTTCGATTTCATCCATTTCAACGCCCAGCCGCTGATTGTTCTTATCGACGACTATGAGGATGCATTCAGGCTGAAAAATTATTACACACTTGGTACAACCGGCGCCTTTGCAGAATTCCACACAAAATACACCACACCCTATCTGCTCCTTAAACTCCTTCCGGGCCTAAGCAGAACGCTTATGAGAGAGAACCTCAGCCTCTCTTTCCTGTGGAGTGATGGTAACAAAGCCTATACGGAAGCCGGGTACAGTCTGAGTGAAATATTCCTTCTCGGCGAGGCAGGAGTATACGCCGGGTTCAGCAATCTTAAGTTTTCCGGCGCCGGCGTGAGATTCGTAATGAGATTCAATTAGGCCTTATTACGGTTATTAGCCTCAACCGTCAGCCTTCAGTGTCCCCGGTCTGGCTCTTTTTCTTAATGGACTGAAGGAAGTAAAATGCCAGATATCTGCAACATCCTCCTCAATATCTGAAGAGAACGAAAAATGGCCCCCTTTGATTCCCTCCAAATGGAGGAGAAAATATTAAGGGTGGCGTGGCAACAACAGAGAGAGACCCGTGTTGTGAGGCATTTCACAATCCCCTTTTATGTTCTCATCATCCGAACGGAGGTTCGTTGTAATCGCCGTTTTCATTATCAAAACCTCCTCCGTGTCCGCTGAAATGATCGTTATTCATTTTTGATCCGAAGGTCATGCTCTGAGGGCCGGCAGGGGGGCCGGCGGGTTCTTCAAGGTCGAACTCGTCAAGGTCAACAAACAGGGCCTTCTCCTCCCTGAAGCGCAGGTGAATATCATCAACAGGTCCGTTACGGTTTTTGGCAAGGATTATCTCGGCGATTCCCCTTGTTGAATTACCTGCCTCATCGCTGGTAATTCCGAATTTCTCCATCCTGTGTATGAAGACCACCATATCGGCGTCCTGTTCGATTGCTCCCGATTCTCTGAGGTCGGAGAGCTGGGGTCGCTTCATGCCTCCCCGCAGCTCGGCCGAACGGTTAAGCTGCGAAAGGGCTATCACGGGAACATCAAGCTCCTTGGCTATGCTCTTCAGCGATCTTGAGATATTGCTTACCTCCTGCTCGCGGCTCCCTGAATTCTGTGGACCCGACATAAGCTGAAGGTAGTCTATTATTACGATATCAAGCTTATGCTGTGCCATCAGCCGGCGGCATTTTGCCCTAAGCTCGGTGATGGTGATGGCCGGGGTATCGTCAATATATATCGGAGCCTGTGCCAGTTTCTTTATCCTGGCATCCAGGTGTCTCCACTCCTCCTCGCTCAGTCTTCCGTTCTTGATTTTCTGGGCGGGTATGTCGGTTTCTGAGATTATCAGCCTGTTTACCAGCTGCACGGCCGACATTTCGCATGAGAAGATTGCGACCTTCTTTCCGTGGTCGATAGCCATATTCCGGGCCATGGTGAGAGCGAAAGCTGTTTTGCCCATCGAGGGCCTTGCAGCTACTATAATAAGCTCCGACTTCTGCCAACCCGAGGTAAGCCTGTCGAGTTTTGTAAAACCTGAAGGTATTCCCACAAGTGCGTCCTCCCTTTTACCCGCAGCTTCAATTTCGCTGATGGCTTCCTTAAGGACTTCGTTTATAGGAGCAACTTCCCTCTTGATGTTTCCCTCGGCAATCTGAAAGATTGAATCTTCCGAGAAGTCGAGAAGTTCGGTTATATCATAGGTGTCGTCGAAAGAGCGCACCTGTATTTCTGATGAAACGCGGATAAGTTCGCGCTGGATATATTTCTGTGCAACGATCCGGGCGTGGTATTCGACGTTGGCAGCCGAGACCACTTTTGACGTAAGCTGTGTAAGGTAGACCGGACCGCCCACGCTGTCGAGCTCCCCGGTAGCCCTGAGCTCTTCCGTAACGGTATAAAGGTCAACCGGAAAGTCCTTGTTTGAGAGGGATGTAATGGCGGAGAATATCTTCTGGTGGGCTTCTTTATAGAAACTTTCAGGCCGAAGGATGTCGAGCACAGATATCACAGCATCCTTTTCGAGCATGAGGGCGCCGAGCACGGCCTCTTCCATATCGAGTGCCTGAGGGGGCACTCTGCCGATATCGGGCATTACAGGGATAACAGGTTTCGGCGGTATTCTTTGTTTTGCCATTTGATGAGATATATTATACTGATTTGCAAATACTTATATAAATGATTACCATTCCGGTTTTAGCATTTCAAATGTATTAAATAGAAAAAAATCTGGTCGTCCCGAAGGGATTTTATTGCGAACATATTTATGTTTAAAAAGTGTTGAAAAGAATAGCGGGGAAAGTATTAAGGGGAAGTTGAGTGAAGCTGAATCCATACGAAGTGGCAGGGAAGGCCAGACCGGAGCAACTGCACTAATAAAACAGTAAATAAGCCGCGTATCGGCGACCTGACGATCTATTTGCCACAAACAGGCCGTTCATGTTAAGCCTTCCGGAATACATGTGAATTCAGGT
>ERZ795050.2223-NODE-2223-length-22265-cov-9.517560_pt1 | contig 22265 bp, 21 predicted proteins | sample MGYA00375134_ERZ795050 | MGnify/ENA primary metagenome ERZ795050 (study PRJEB30179, sample SAMN05720221) | activated sludge metagenome | isolation source: Anaerobic digester | place: Japan | collected 2015-05-26 ... | reverse complement strand
TACTTTTTCGCCGGCTTGAGCTTGGCCCGCAGGATGGCCAGAAGGGTGTCGTTGTCGAGCGGCTTCTGGAAGACGCCCTCCAGGCCCAGTTCGGCGTAATCGGCGCTGACGTTCAGATTGTCGCCGACCGAGCTGAGCATGTAGATCGGCGGCGGACTGCCCATGGCCCGAATGCTCTGCACAAAGGAGGTCCCGGCGTCGACCTCCTCCATCATCAAATCGACAATGATCAGGTCGGGGCGCGTCTCCTTGTAGACCTTGAGCGCCTCTTCCGCGCTGCGGGCCGTCAGCACGCCGTAGCCGTTCTTTTCGAGCACCATCCGCAGGGCGAACAGGATGTCCTCGTCGTCGTCGATACAGAGAATCACGTGCTTGCCGTTTTGCATCACTTTTCCCCAGCTTTCGACAAACCAGGTTGTGGCGCCGGCGCGGAGCCGGCGGACTTTGTAACGAAATCACGATCCACTTGGTCAGCCTGCGGCGGGTGGCCGACTTCTTCAAACCTGCCGGTGCGCAGAGCCTGGCGGACAAACTCCAGCGCTGCTTCCAGGTTGGCCTGCGCATGGGGGGACAGCTCCTCGCCGAATTCGTTGAAGCGATATCCGCGAATGCCCAAGGCGAAGCCCTGCGGTTGCGCGTTGAAAAGCTTGCGGGCCAGGGCCAGCACGCCGGCCGGCTCAAGGCTGTGGCTGCTGAAGCCCAACTCCTCCGGCCGCGGCTGGACCCGCTGGAAGTAGAAGGGCTCCGACCCGGCCAAGGCGGCGTCGGCGAATATCACAACGTCGTGCCGCGCGGCGGAATCCGCATCCTCGACGGTTAGCTGGTAATCCGAATCCACCGTCACGCCCGGCAGATTGTCCTTCTCAAGCGCGGCAGCCAAGGCCGGCCCGAGTCCGTCATCAAGACGGCCGGGGTTGCCGTAACCCAGAACTAGAACGCGCTCAGCCACTACACTTGGCCTCGGCTGCGCCTATCGAGCACATTTCCTTCGGGATCGATCAGTTCCACGACCAGCGGCATCTGCCCCAGGGCGTGCGTAGCGCACGAGAGGCACGGGTCATAGGCCCGGATGGCGACTTCCACGTGGTTGAGCAAGCCCTCGGTGATTTCCTTACCGGACAGGTGGTCCTCGCAAACCTTCTGCACGGCCCGGTTCATGGGCTCGTTGTTGCTGGTGGTCGAAACGATCAGGTTTGCCATCGTAATCTGGTCGTTCTCGTTCACGCGGTAGTGGTGGAACAGCGTGCCGCGCGGGGCCTCGATCAGGCCGACAGCTTCGCCGCGGCGCTGGCCCTTGGTCACCAGGTCGGTGCCCTGCAGATCCTTGTCATGCAGCAGCGTGCCGATCTTCTCGATGCTGTGCAGCAGCTCGATCAGCCGCGCCCAGTGATACGCCATGGTCAAGTTGTTGGGCTTGCCCTTGGTGAGGGCCATGAATTCCTTGCGGGCCGCCTCGGCCTCCGGGGTATCGATGAAGTCGGCCGTGTTCACCCGCGCCAGCGGACCGACGCGGTACCAGCCGGCCTCCGGCCCGAGCGACTTGATGAACGGGAACTTCATGTACGACCAGGACCGCACTTCCTCGGCGATGTACTGCAGGTAGTTCTGGTAGTCGACCTGATCGAAAATTTTCTTGCCGTCCTTGTCGATCGCCCGCAGGTTGCCGTGATAGATGTCCATGGCGCCGTCGGTGCGGATGAGCGACAGGTGGTTCGAGTCGAAAGAGCCGAACGGGGCCAGCTTCTCCAGATGCTCGAGCGTGTAGTCTTTGCACAGCTTCAGTGCGGCGCGCGCCCAGGTGAGCATTTGCTCGAAATCCTTGAGCAGGAAATCACGCTCGGCGATGGAAACGTTCTTGTTGACGCCGCCGGGGATCGCGCCCGTTCCGTGAATCTTCTTGCCGGCGGTGATGCGGATGATCTCCTGGCCGTACTTGCGCATCATGACGCCCTGAACCGCCAGGTCCGGGTGCTTGGCCGCGACGCCGACGACGTTGCGGATGGCCGGGTCGGCGTCGAAGCCGAACAGCAGGTCCGGCGAAACCAGGTGGAAGAAGTGCAGGGCGTGGGACTGGAAGAACTGCCCGTAGTGCATCAAGCGGCGGACCTTCTCGGCCGTGGGCGTGAGCTTCTCGCCACCGACGATGCGGTCCATGGCTTTGGCCGCGGCCAGGTGATGGCTGACGGGGCAGATGCCGCACAGGCGTTGCACGAGCACCGGGACTTCCCAGAAGGGGCGGCCCTGGATGAAGCGCTCGAACCCGCGGAACTCGACGATGTGCAGGCGGGCCTGCTTCACCTTGTTCTGGTGGTCGAGCAGAATCGTAACCTTCCCGTGCCCTTCGACGCGGGTGACGGGCTCGATGACGACGCGTTTCAGGCCATTGGTAGCGGTAGCGGTTACCACGAAAAGCCTCCTGAGGGCAAAGTGCAAAGGGCCAAGTTCAAAGTGCCAAGTTCAAAGTGAGCGGTGACCAGCCGGCATCCCCGCTTGCCGGCGCGGTCTTCACTTTGCACTTTGTACTTTGTACTTGTCACTTTAGTCATACTTGATCAGCTCGTACGGCAGTTCCAACGGTTTATTCGTCAGCAGCGCCACCAGGGCCTGCCAGAGCGTGTCTGCGGAAGGCGGGCAGCCGGGCAGGTGATAGTCGATCTTGACCACCTCGTGGCACGGGTAGACCTTGTTCAACAGCAGCGGAATCTCGGGATCGTCGGGAATCTTGCCGCGCGGATTATGGACGGTCGGGCCGTTCAGGTATGCCTCTTCAAGGCATTCCTTCAGCGGGACCATGTTGCGCATGGCCGGGATGCCGCCCATGATCGCACAATCGCCGACCGAGATAAGAATGTCGCAGTGCTCGCGGAAGTCCTTGAGCACGCGGACGTTCTCCTCGTTGCAGCAACCGCCCTCAATCAGGCCCACCGCGCAGCGGCCGGTGAATTCCTTGATGTCGTCGACCGGCGACTTATCGAAATCAACCAGCTCGACCAGCTTTAGTATGCGGTCGTCGATGTCGAGCAGCGACATGTGACAGCCGAAGCAGCCGGCCAGCGATGTAGTGGCAACTTTGGGTTTCGCCATGGCTTTTACCTCTTGCTCTCGGCAGATTGCCCGTTTTCGATCTCGGACCCGATCGGCTTATGGTCGTAGGGCCGCTGGCCCACCGGCACGTTGTAGCCGACGCGCTTCTTGAGAATCGCGCCGACCGGGCACATCTCGACCGCCTTGTCCGTGACGCTGGCGTCCGTGTCGGACAGCCGCGCCTCGGCGTTTACCGCGACGCGACGCCGCTCGCCGCGCTCCACGAACTGGAAGACGTTCTTGCCGTCCAGGTCGCGTGAAGCCCGCACGCAGCGCCCGCACAGCACGCAGCGGTTGCGATCGATGAATATGTCTTTATGGGAGGCGTCCACGTCGCGCTTTGGCCACATGTACGGGTACTTGGGGGCGGTGATGCCGTAGCGATACGCCAGGGCCTGCAACTCACACTTGCCGCTCTTCTCGCAGAACATGCAGAAGTGGTTGCCCTCGACGAACAGCATCTCGATCAGGTTCTTGCGATAGCGGCGAACCTTCTCGCACTCGTTCTCGACCACCATGCCCGCCGCCGCCGGCTGAGTGCAGGCCGCCTGGGGCCGGCCGTTCACCAGCACGGTGCAGATGCGGCAACTGCCGAAAGGCGCCAGGTCCTTCTGATGGCACAATCGCGGGATATAAATCTTCGCCTTTTCAGCGGCTTCGAGGATGGTCTGCCCGGGGGCGGCCTTGACCTCGACGCCATCAATGGTGAAGGTGACTTCCTGACTCATATAAGTTCCCTTCTTTACGCTTCCACGTGGACGGATTTGCGACCCACGATTGCCTCGGCCGCACTGACCGCCGCCTGCAAATCAAACTCGGGCCGCAGCCCGACCGGCCGCTCCTTCACCAAAGCCTCATACAGCGGGCGGAAATTCTTCAACGTCGTCAGCACCGGGTTCGGAGAGGTCTGGCCCAATCCGCAACGGCTGGTGGCCTTGATCGTCTCGCCCAGTTCCTCCAGGTAGGGCAGGTCGGCCGGCTCGCCTTTGCCGGCGATAATCCGGTCGAGCCGCTCTTTCAGCAGCACGTTGCCCGCGCGGCAGGGCGTGCAGGTGCCGCAGCTTTCTTCGATGAAGAACTCCAGGAAGCGCGACGCGACTTTCAACAGATCGCGGCCCGGCCCGAAGATCATGACCGAGCCGCCGGTGGCCAGGTCGTCGTAACAGATCTTGCGGCCGAAATCCTTCGGCGGAACCATCTGCCCGCTGGCGCCGCCCATCTGAACGGCGATGGCGTCTTCGCCTCCGGCCATCTTCAGCATCTCGGTTACGGTGAGGCCGAACGGGACTTCATAGACGCCCGGGCGCGTGCAATCGCCCGAGATGCTCAGCAGTTTCGTGCCTGAGCTGCCCTGCGTGCCGTATTCGCAGAAGGTCGCCGGGCCCTCTTCCAGGATCTTTGTTACACAGCAGAGCGTCTCGACGTTATTAACCACGGTTGGGCAGCCGAGGTAGCCCTTCTGGGCGGGGAACGGCGGGCGGTTCTTAGGATCGCCGCGCTGACCCTCGCAGGAGCTGATCAGGGCGGTTTCCTCGCCGCACACGTAGGCGCCGGCGCCCATCTGGATTCGAATATCAAAGTTGAAGCCGGGCTTGCCGCAGACGTTCTTCCCGAGCAGGCCCTCAGCCCGTCGCTTGGCCAGCGCGTCCTCCAGGAAGGCCCGCAGATAGGCGTATTCCCCGCGGAGGTACAGGATGCCGGTTTCGGCGCCGATGGCGTAGCCGGCGATGGTCATGCCGGCGAATACGCGGTCGGGCAGCTCAGTGAGGATGACGCGGTCCTTGAAGGTGCCCGGCTCGCCCTCGTCGGCGTTGCAGAGCACGAACTTGCGGTCACCGGGGGCCGCCCGTGTGAATTCCCATTTCATACCGCAGGGGAAACCGGCGCCGCCGCGGCCGCGCAGGCGAGCGGTTTTGACCGCCCGGATCACTTCGGCGGGCGACATGGCCAGGGCCTTGCGAATGGCCTCTCCGCGGTTGGTGGGCGAGAAAATGACCGGCCCGCGTTTGCGAATGTTGTTGTTCACCATCGCATTGACGAGCTCGTGGCCGTTGTTGCCGTCGCCGTGGCGCCGCACGAGCTTGCGCGGATCCATGTGGTTGCGCAGCTCGCGCACGATCTCGCGCGCCCGGTCACCGGTCAGTTCTGTCACCACGACGTCATTGATCAACGCCGCCGGCGCCTGGTCGCACATGCCGATGCACGGCGTCCATTCGAGCGAGAACTTCCCATCGGCGCTGGTCTGCCCGAAGCCGATGCCCAGCTCTTCTGAGAAGGCCTTGGCCACCAGCTCCGCGCCGGCCATGCGATCGATTACGTCGTCGCACACGCGGATGATGACCTTGCCTTTCTGCCGCTGGGAGAAGAAAGCGTAGAAGGAGACGACGCTCTCCACTTCCACGCGATGGGTCTTCAGCTCCCGCGCGATCAGGTTCATTGCCGCGTTGCTGACGCAGCCGAACTGCGTCTGCACCGCCCGCACGACGTCCATCATGCGCGTCCGGTCGTGCCCGAGCTCGGCACAGGTTTTCCTTACGAAGCTCTCGAGTGCATCACTCATAAGCTACCTCATTTGCGGCGCCGGCAGCCCGCCGGGCAGCCTTCCGCCGTGAGCCGCGATGAATCGCGGCATTCAGCCTACAAGCCAACTCTGGTCGCGCTGGCTTGCTGCTCGCGCAACCACGCCAGCCACAAGTCCATGCCCTGTCCGGTTTTCGCAGAAATCTCCAGCAATGGAGCGCGTGTGTTGATCCGGCCCAGATCCTCGCACACCCGCGCGCGGTTGTAATCCAAAACGCCGATCAAGTCGACTTTGGTCAGCAGAATTGCGTCCGCCGCTTGGAACAAGGTGGGGTACTTCGCCACCTTGTCGTCGCCCTCCGGCACGCTCAGTAGCGCCACCCGCCGATGTTCACCCAGGTCGAAAGCCGCCGGGCAGACCATGTTGCCGACATTTTCGATGAAGATGTATCGCAGCCCGGTTAAGTCCAGGCCTTCCAGCCCCGCGGCGACCTCCGGGGCAGTCAGGTGGCAGCCCTTGCCGGTATTTATCTGTGTAACCTGCGACGCCATCCGCCCCAGCCGTTCCGCGTCGCGCGTAGTCTGCAGATCGCCGACGAGCACGGCCACCGCGTCCGAGCCAAGTGCGGCGATCGTTTTTTCAAGTAATGTCGTCTTGCCGCTGCCGGGTGCGCTCATCAAATTCAGAGCGATTAGACCGGCGCTATCGAGCCGCCGCCGGTTCTCCCGAGCGACCGCATCGTTAGCCTTGAGCACACTTTCGACGACGTTAATCTTTTTCATGTCCTGACTGCTGGACCTCGCACGTGATCGATTTCAGCAGGATATCGTTTCCCGCCACGAGCCGCACGTCCGCCTGCCGGCATTGCGGACAGAGGTAATCGTCAATCTTCGCCTCGAAGCGAGTCGAACACAGGCGGCATTCCGCGACCGCCTTGATCTCCGTGACCTTCAGCGTCGCGCCCTCGGCCAGAGTTCCCTGGGTGACGGCCTGAAAGGCTAGTTCCAAAGCCTCGGGCACGACCAGTTGCAGAGCGCCGATTTCCAGCTCTATAGCCGAAACCCGGGCCGCTCCGTTCTGCTGGGCGACCTCCAGCACGTGCTCTACTAGGCTGGCCGCGATAGCCATTTCGTGCATTCGAAGCTCCTGGCGAACTCTCGCGGCAGCATCGGAACGGCTCCCATAGTTCTGCAATCCACGGGCCACAAAGAGACGCGTGCGGCCCGATTTCGGCCCGCAGAGCAGGGGCGCTATCCCGCGCGGCGCGCCGGCGCGCGGATTCTCGCGCAAAAACTGGCAATCATGCCCCGCTGTCCGATTATAGAGGCAGCTTACAAATCAAACAGCAGACCTTGCTGACCGGTCATGGGATAAATCACGACCGGAATGGCCCTCGGCTGGAGCGGCGGCAGGGTGGCCGGTTCCGGGGAGGCTGTGGTGGCCGCCATGCGAGGGCCGCTCGGCTTGGGCTGGCTTTTCGGTTTCCTGCCGCGGGCCGGCTTCGGGGGTGTTGCCGTCGCGCGGCGGGCTTTGGCGACAAACGCCTCCACCTCCTGGAAGTCCCAAGCCTCCCGTGGGACCGGTCGGCCCCGGCTGTCCGTGACCCGCGCGCCGTAGTCGTCCACCAGGACGCGCGCCGCAAACCGGTCACAGCGGGACTCCTTCCGCCGCGGGCTCCGGCCGGCCGTCTTCACCAGGTAGTGGTAGAGCTCGTGCAGGTAGACGAACAGCGCGAGCTGGTACGGGTCGGCGATGCTCAGCCGGTAAATCTCCCGCCACCAGTGGGTGCGGTTTGACTTGGCCCGAGCGATCTGCGTACCCATCGAGTACGGGTAACGCACATGGCGACCGAGGTTTACGAAAATTCGGGCGTCGCGATAGAAGCACGTGCCGGAGAAATCGGCGCCGCGGCTGTAGCGCACGCTGACGCGCAGCCGGTCATGGCGATAGGGCTCGCTGTATCGGAGAAAGAGCGCCAGGAGTCGCTCGCTATCCAGATCTGTCGAATTGCGAAACTCCATTCCGCGCCTCGCTCCTCGGTTTTTTCATGAGAACGCGAGGCGCGGAAAATTGCAAATGCGCGGAACGAGCGGACCGGACGCAGCGGCTTCTGCATCAGGCGCGGCGGCGCCGGAGACGCGCTGCTGCGACGAGCGCCACGCCCCACAGCAGGGCTGAGCCCGGTTCCGGGGTGAGGAGCGCCGCCAATTGTGCGAAACCCTCGCGCTGATCTCCTAATTGGGCGTAGGCGCCGACCGAGAGGCTGTAGGTATGGCTGAGGTCCATGACGTAAGTGTTCGTATATGGCAGCACGTCGTCCACCCAGCCCACGGAATCCTCGAATTCCCAGGATCTTGTATCCAGGGTTTCGTCCGTGGTCACGTCCCGAAGCAAGTAAACCAGCCCACTTTCAAACGAGTGGTAGCCGGCCTCGCCGTCGAAGGCAATCGTCAGCGCAATGGCATTTGGATGGAACAGGTAGTGTACCTCAGCTTGAACACTATGGTCATAGAAATAGTCCTCAATACTTTGGGCACGCGCGTAGACGTTCAGTTCATCCGCGCCACTGCCTAATGTATTGCTCTCAATTTGAATGAAATCAGTCTCGATAGTTTTGGAACAACCGCCGCTAACCGGCACTACGCCCAGAAAATCGTAATTAACATCCTCGATGTGTCCCCAGGCATGGTGCGATTGCTCAACAATGGTGATCGGCAATAGCCCCGCACGCGCACCGCCCGCAAGCACTGCCAGCACACCTACACTCACCGCCAGATGGCCCGCCGTCGAATTGAACGCACATTTGCACATTCTTTCGCTCCCAGTTGCGACGTCCTGGCAGGCGGCCGGCACACACGCTGCATGATTGGCGGCCGCCCGTGCTGTCCGGCTTAGTGCACGCGCTCCACGCCGGAAGCACCCTCTCTATGTGAGTGTATGGCGCGGCGCGAGAGGATAACTCATCAAATATGTAACGGTCCGAATTGGCGGCAGTTAGCTCTCTGATACCACGACTGACGAGTGCGACTGTCGCGACAGACCGGATTGACTGGGTCTCGCCCGGCGTGTCTGTGCAAAGCCGGGCAAGAGGGCTTGCTCAATAGATTCCGCTTGCACAGCCCGGCGCTGAACGCTGTCGCCGCCATGCCAGGGCCGGTAAACTCGCTTCAGACGCGCTCGATTGTATGTTCAGAGGATCAACCATGTTTCAAAGAGCATTCTCGCAAGCCCCCTGGGAGTCCCAGATCGGCTACTGCCGCGCCCTGCGCGCGGGCCGGCACATCTACGTCACGGGCACCGCGCCGGTGGCAGACGACGGCGGCGTTTTTGCCCCGGGCGACGCCTACGCCCAGGCCCGCCGCTGTATCGAGCTTATCGGCCGTGCGTTGCGCGAACTGGGGGCCGACCTGGCACACGTCGTCCGCACCAGAATGTTCGTGACCGAAATCGCCCGCTGGCCCGAATTCGGCCGCGCGCATCAGGAATTCTTCGGAGCACACCCACCTGCGACGACCATGGTCGAGGTTAAATCGTTGATTCACCCGGATATGCTCATCGAGATTGAAGCCGAGGCCGTGTGCCCGGATGACCGCGACGGCTGAGGGGTGCCGCTGCCGCACCCGCCAGAAGCGGGACGGCTGGGTTAGCCGTCTCTAAATTCGCGGTGCACGACTCCGGCACGGCGTTCGCGGGCGCGCACTGAGTAGCAGAACCGGCTCGTGCCGAGCCGGAGTCTGACCAGAGTGCCCCAATCGCTCAGAACGCACCCCCAGCACGCACCGCGGGCCTTGCGTGCGCTTCAAGCTCGGATCCTTTGCCTGTCCGCGAGCGGCCCCATCCGCCGCGGAAACCGCGACTCCCCCCTCTTGATCCCTTGATCCCTAGATCCCTTGATCCCTCTCGATGTTCTGTCCCGGCATTCCGGGGCGGCACGCCCCGGCGCTGCTCCCGGGCGTCACGCTGCGCAGCTACACCCGCCTTCAGTCACGTGTCGGCGAATTTCTTGACGGAGTGTAAGCTCGTGACTAGCTTACGCATGTCGGCCCGCAGCCGCGGTGCAGGCTCGGCTTGAGAACGGAAACCGAAACTGATCTCGGGCGGGGGACGGCGCTGCCGTAGCCGCTGCACGTGCTTTTTTGAGGGTGTAGCTCAGTCGGTAGAGCAACGGCCTTTTAAGCCGTGGGTCCAGGGTTCGAGTCCCTGCACCCTCATTTTCCCACGAGTCGTCTGGAACGAGGGCTTACGCACGGCTCGACGGCACGTGGCCGAATGGCTGCGGGCGCCGACGGCTGCTTTTGCGCAGAGCTCGTCCGGCGCCCGACTACGGGTCAAACGGAACTACCGGTATTGCCGGAATCTACACGTGGTAATGCCCGGCAGCCTCCGGCTGGTAGAGAATCTGTTCGACGCGGACGGTGCGCGTGCCGCCGGGCACTTGGAAACGAACGGTCTGCCCGGCCCGGCAACCGAGTAGCGCCGCACCAAGAGGCGCCAGAACACAGACCCGCCCATCCATCTGCATGGCATCGTCGGGGAAGCTGAGCGTCACCACGCTCGCCTGCTCCGTGCGCAGATCCACCAGGCGCACTCGCGAGCGCATGGTCACGACATCCGGCGGGACCTTGTGCGAATCGATCAGCCGCGCTCGATCGAGCTCGCGCTTCAAGGCGAGCAGGTTGGCCCGGTCCTTTTCGTTATTGCGTGCCGTCAACTGCAGCCACTCCTGCAGCCGTTCCGCGTCATGTTGGGTGATGTATACGTTTCGCGCCGCCATGGCTGCGCTCCTTTTCTCACACGTCAAGAAAATTGCCCGAAAGGCACCTTACGTTTTAGCAATCGCTCCTGTTGAACGCGTTGGGGTCCGTCACTCCGCGATTGCCAGCGGCGGGCCGGCCGCGGGTAGACAGAACGCAGGGCCGGGTGCAGCCGGCGCTTCGGGGCGCGGCGTGCGATGCATGCGGCGTCCGGTAAGCCACCGCCGCCGGGTGCGTTCGCGCAGGCAGCGCGCCGCGCGTTCGGCCGCGCAGCTAATGGCCGCCGCCTCACTATCGGCCGTGGCTTCAACGACCACTTCGCTGCCGCGCAGCGGGAGCACTCGCACCCGGCAGCGCAGACCGCGCCCGCCGCGCGCCCCCGCCAGGCGCTCAAAGGTAACCGTGACTGCCGTGATACGGCGCCTGAAGGGCCCGAGGGCGTACCGCAGGCGCGTGTCGATCAGATGGCGCAGCGGGGTGCGCACACTCAACTTGGGGGACACGATCTCGACCTGCATGCCGCGTCTCCTTTCCGTCGGCGCCCACAGCCGGCGCCGGCCCACGGTAGTCTCGCCTAACGTATTTAAACCGGCCGCGCCTTATTAACAAGATCAAAATTATCACATTGAGCGTTAGGTTTTACCTAATAGCATTCAAGCAAGGCTTGGCCGGCCCGGCGGGGCGTCAGTTCGCCGGCTCGAGGCGTTGCCACCAGGGCCGCAGGGCTTGCCGGCGCCGCGGCGCGCTAGTTCGTAAAATCAGAACAATTGGCTTGACGGTGCGATAAATACGAATAAGATGCGGGGAATGGACTGGTTGAACTACCACCACCTCTACTACTTCTGGATTGTGGCACGCGAGGGTAGCATCGCGGCCGCCTCGCGCCGGCTGCTTCTATCACCGCCGACCATTTCGGCCCAAATTCGCGAGCTGGAGGCGGCGCTGGGCGCGAAGCTATTCAAGCGCGTCGGGCGCAGCCTGGCGTTGAACGAGCTGGGGCGCCTGGCGGCGCGCTACGCGGATGAGATATTTGCGCTGGGCCAGGAGTTCACGGATATCGCCAAAGGCCGCACGACCGAGACGTCCTTGCGTTTCCGCTTGGGGGTCGACGACGTATTGCCAAAGACCATCGTCAGCCGCTTGCTTGAGCCGGTGTTGCGGCAGCCCCAGGCGGTACATGTCGTGTGCGTGGAAGGCACCCAGGCACAGTTGCTGCCGGCCCTGGCAGTGCACGACCTTGATCTGGTTCTCTCAGACGCGCCGCCGGATCCAACCATCAAAGTGCGGGCTTTCGGACAGCTCATCGGCGAGTCGGGCCTGACGCTCTGCGCCGCGCCGAAGCTGGCGCGGCAACTACAGCCGGGATTTCCCAAATCGCTCAACGACGCCCCCGCACTGCTGCCGACCGCAAACTCCTGGGGCCGCCGCGCGATGGAGCAGTGGTTTCAGTCGGTCGACGTACGGCCGCGGCGGGTCGCGGAGTTCGAGGATGCGGCCTTGCTGCAGGCCTGCGGCTTGCGTGGCTTGGGATTTTTCGCGCTGCCGGATCTGGTAGCGCGGGAATTTGCCAGCGAACGTATAGCCAAAGTCGTGGGACATATGGGCGAGGCCCGGGTGCGGTTCTACGCGATCAGCGTGGAGCGACGCTTACGGCACCCGGCTGCCGTGGTGCTTGTCGAGACGGCCGCGCACGTCTTGCCGGGCGATGGCGTGCGCCCGCGAGTGCGCCAGACGGCGCGCAACAGCGACAAGGTGGCAAGGCGGCGCGCTGCGCCCGGGAATGGCCCGAAGAATACCAGCCGCCGGCGCTCACCACGGGCCGGAATGAGCCATGGTTAACAGAAAGCACATCCGGCCCGGTGCAGAGCGGTGCAGGCGGGGGAAGCCGGGCGAGCCGCTGATCGCAGCCAAGGGCGGTGCGGATGATCTGGTAACGCTGTGCCGGAGCATCCTGCACATGGCCCAGCGTCCCACTTCCAGAAGCGAATTTTTGCGCGAGCTGAGCACCGGCGTGCTGCAATTCGCGGATTGTGATGCGTTGCACATGCGGCTGGTGGGAATCGGCGGCTGGAGCTGCACGGCCCGCATCTGGCCGCGCGAGGAGTTTGTTTTTGAGTCGGGCGATGTCGACCGACCGCAAGGCGACGGATTATCGCTCGAAGCCCTCGTGACGGAGTATGTCCGCAACGTTCTGGGCTGCGCGCCGGATCAACTGGCGGACCACTTCACGGCCTACGGCAGTTTCTGGATGGAACACTCCGACGCGGAGGACCGATGCGCAGAAGGCCTGAAGTCCCTCGCCGTGATCCCTTTCGAGGTCAGCGCGGGCTACGCGGGTTTGCTGCGGCTCGACAGCCGAAAGGCGGGAGTGTTTGCCCCGGACACGATCGATTTTTTCGAAGCCCTGGCGCAAATCGTAGGAATGGGACTGGCTGACCGGCGTGCGCACGCAGCGCTGCGCGAACGGGTGAAGGAGTTGACCTGCCTGTACAACATTTCGCGGATCACGAGTCAGACTGAAGTTCCGGTTGCCGAACAGTTGCGGCGAATAGCGGAGCTCCTGCCGGCCGCCTGGCAGTATCCCGAACTGGCCGTGGCCGGCATTGTGCTGGGAAAGGATACATATGCCACGGGTGATCTCGTATCGGCCTCTGTGCGCCAGTGCCAGGACATTGTTTTGGACGGGGTGAAGCAGGGCAGGGTCGAAATCGGCTATGTCGCTGATCGTCCGGAATTCGCACAGGGGGCGTTTCTGGAAGAGGAGGCGGACCTGCTCGCTGCCGCGGCCCGGGAAATTGCCGAGATTATCGGCCGGCATCGCGACGCGCAGCACGGCAAGGAGTTGGAGGAGCAGATTCGCCGGGCCGGCCGCCTCGCAACGATCGGTCAGCTCGTTACCGGCGTAGCGCACGAAATCAATGAGCCCCTGAATGCAATCCTGGGATGCGCGCAACTGGCCCGAAAGGCGCCCCAGCTTGACGGGGACGTGGCCGGCGACCTGGACGACATTATCGCCGCCGCACTGCACGCACGCGACATCGTTAACAAACTCATGCTCTTCGCGCGTCAGCGTCCGCCGCGGAAGGCGTTGCTGAACCTGAACGACGTGGTCGAGCAGAGCCTGTCTATTCTGAAGACGCGCTGTGAAAAGGGGGGCATCGAGTTGGGCCAAACACTGTCCGATGAACTGCCGCTGATCTTCGCCGACTCGTCGCAATTGCAGCAGGTTGTGGTCAATCTGGTCGTAAACGCGGTGCAGGCGATGCCCGGGGGCGGCCGGCTGAGCATCGTCACACATGGCGATGCGGATTCCGCCACGTTGGTTGTGCAGGACACCGGCGTGGGCATGAGCCAGGAGGTTCTCGCCCAGTGTTTCGAACCCTTCTACACCACCAAGGACGTCGGGGAGGGGACCGGGCTGGGCCTGGCGATCGTCCACGGCATCGTGACCGCGCACCACGGAACGATCGGTTGCGCGAGCCAGCCCGGGGCGGGTACCAGGTTTGAAATCCGGCTGCCGGCTGCTTCTCAGATCGAGGATCAGGAAGAAGATGCCCGCTAACCGGCCAGAGACGATGCTCGTGGTTGATGATGCGCCGGTCGCGCTGCGCGTCATAAAGCGAAATCTCCTGTCACATGGATATCAGGTACTCACCGCGACCAGTGTGGCTGACGCTGTTGCGATACTTGAGGCAACGCCGGTCGACCTGGTGATTACTGACTTGAAGATGCCCAAGGTCGGCGGACTCGACCTGGTCCGCCACGTGCACGCCAATTTCGAGGACACGGCGGTAATCATGATTACCGGCTACGCCTCGATCGAAACGGCCGTGCGGGCACTGCGCGAGGGGGCAGAGAATTATCTTCCCAAACCGTTTACCGACGAGGAGTTGCTGACGGCGGTGCGCGGCGCATTGGACCGGCTGCACGCGCGCCGGGCGGCCAATGCAGAGAGGCCACCCTCGGCCCGTCCGGCGCTGGGGCTGATCGGCGAGTCGCAGGCCATGCGCAGGGTCATCGCCAGCATCCACAAGGCGGCCGCCACCAACGCCACGGTGCTGATTACGGGCGAGAGCGGAACCGGCAAAGAACTCGTCGCCCGAGCCATCCACTACAGCGGCCCGCGGGCCTCGGCCGCCTTCGTGGCGGTGAATTGCGCAGGCATTCCCGACGGCCTGGTGGAAAGTGAACTGTTCGGCCACGTGAAAGGGGCCTTCACGGGTGCCGTCGCCACGCGGCCGGGCTTTTTCATCACGGCCAACCTGGGCACGGTCTTCCTGGACGAGATCAGCGAGCTAACGTTATCGGCCCAAGCCAAACTGCTCCGGGTTCTGGAAGACAACGAGGTGCAGATGGTGGGAGCCAGCCGCCCGCAGGCGGTTGACGTCCGAGTGATTGCTGCGACGAACAAGGACCTCCAGGCCCAGGTGAGCCGGCAGGACTTTCGGGATGATCTGTTCTTTCGCCTGAACATTCTGACGATTGATCTGCCGCCGCTGCGTGAACGGGGCGATGATATCCTGCTCCTGATTCAGCACTTCAACACGAAGTACACCAAGCAGGCCGGAAGGCAGCCGCTGGAGTTTTCGGACGCGGTGCTGGACGTTTTGCGCGGGTATCACTGGCCCGGCAACGTGCGGGAGTTGCAGAACCTGATCCAGCGCCTGGCGGTCATGAGTGACCGGGAGCGCGTTTCGCTGGCCCAACTGCCCTCCCTGATGCGTTTTTCGGCCTCCGGCCGCGGTCAACAGCCGCGCACTCTGGCCGAGGCCGAGGCGAGCCACATCGGCAATGTGCTGGCCAGCGTGAATAACAACAAGACGCGCGCTGCCGAAATCCTGGCGATAAGCCGCAAGGCGCTGCGGGAGAAACTCAAGCGCTACGGGCTGGAGCCGCCAACCTGAGCTTGGCCAATCAGCCTTGGGGGGTCGCCTGGCACCTTTCTATCCGGCGCGGATCGAATATAGCCGCGCCGCGTGAACCTGCCGGCCGGGCTTTGGCGCTCGCCCGGAGCCCGTGGCAAGTCGAAAAACCGCGTTTAACGCGTCAGAACAGCGATTATTGACCGCACGGCGGACAACGCGGCGGGTGACGGGCGGTGCGTCCGACGGATTAAGCGCGGCTGGTCCGGAACTTGCATTAGGACAGCATTGTGAGGAGTATCAGTGGACGCCCCCAACCGTTAAACGAGGGCCGGCGTCCGCCGGTCAGCCGCCGGCGGCAAACGCGGCGGCGGAGATTCGGCGCCCAAACTGCTGGGCCTGCGAACTGCGAGCAACGTCAGACGTGTCGCCTGCCGAAAACCGCGGGCGCAGCTTGGCATTGCGAGGAATACAGCTAGGTCCCAGCGCCCCGTGTATGGCGGCGCTGGTTCAGTAGTGTTTTCACAAGATTATGGAGGACATGTTGTGAGTAATCGCTCATCGTCGACCGTTCCGTCAGGAACCGGCGAGAACGGCGCTCCCGTGAGCGTCTACCGGAACGTCATGCAGCAGTTTGACAAAGCTGCCGATCTGATGCACCTCGATCCGGACGTACGCGCCATTCTGGGAACTACGCAGGATGAAGTGGTCGTCCACTTCCCGGTTCGCATGGACGACGGAAGGCTGGAAATCATCACTGGCTATCGCGTGCATCACAACTGTGCCCTCGGCCCCTTCAAGGGCGGTCTGCGATACCATCCGCGCGTAAACCTCGACGAAGTCCGGGCCCTGGCCTCCTGGATGACGTGGAAATCGGCCCTGGCCGAAATTCCTTTCGGCGGCGCCAAAGGCGGGCTGCAAATCGACCCGACCAAGTACTCGATCACTGAGTTGGAGCGCATCACACGACGCTTCACCTTTGCGCTCGGCGACAACATTGGCCCCGAATACGACATCCCCGCCCCGGACGTGAACACCAACGCCAAGACCATGGCTTGGATTCTGGACACTTACCTGTCCACCATGCCGGCCCATGAGCGGCAACGACAGATTCACGTTGTAACCGGCAAACCGATCGCAGCCGGCGGAAGCCTCGGCCGCGAGAAGGCGACCGGGCAGGGGGCGGTCTTTACCATCCAGTGTTGGGCGGAAGACCAGAAGCTGCCGCTGGAAAAAGTGAAATTCATTCTTCAGGGCTACGGCAATGTGGGTTCGTGGGCGGCGCGCCTGCTGGCTCAGTTGGGGGCCACTCTGATTGCGGTCGAAGATGTCACGGGCGCCATCGCCGACGAGCGCGGCATCAACACCGAAGCGCTGGCCCACCACGTGCGCGAGACCGGCGGAGTCAAAGGCTACCCGGGCAAGGTCATCGATCACGAAACCTTCCTGAGCACGCCGGCCGACATCCTTATCCCGGCGGCCCTGGAAAGCCAGATCACCGGCGATACGGCGCACCTGCTGAAGGTCCGCCTGGTGGCTGAGGCGGCCAATGGCCCGACGACCCCGGATGGTGACGCGATCCTGCAGAGCCGTGGCATTGACGTCATTCCGGATTTCCTGTGCAACGCGGGCGGAGTGGTCGTCAGTTACTTCGAGTGGCTGCAGAACAAGCGCAGCGAGTCCTGGGAACTGAGCGAAGTGGACTGCAAGCTGCGCAAGAAGATGACCAGCGCCTACACCCGTGTGCGTGATAAGGCCCGCGAACTCAAGGTTGACTGGCGCACGGCGGCGTACGTGCTCGCGCTGGCCAAACTGGAAGCGGTCTACAAAGAACGCGGCATTTTCCCCTGATAGCAGCACCGGTCGCATGGGCGACGTGGCCCGGAGAAGGAATGCGATTGCGGACGCAAATCTGTCGACAGATTGTCAACAAGCCGCACTCCGGGCCAACGCGGGTGCGGAGAACCGACGAATCTCCGTGGAAGGCGGCCTGCGCCTCGGATAACCGTCCGGGGCGTTAGGCCGCTGCGGGCAACGCGCCAGAAGGTTTTCGGGAATTCGTTCAGGAGATACTGGGATGAAAAGGCGCAACCTAGGGGATTTGCGTGAGTGGGGCCGCGTATCCGAGGAGCTGGCCGCCATCCAGCGCCAGGGGGGCCTGGATGAGTACCAGCAAGAACTTGTGCACATGCTGCGGTTCCGCGACAACTGGCGCCTGCGTGAGATGGCTCTGACCAGCATTAAGCGTGTCGAGGCTGTGTCGGAGGAGCTCGCCCGCGAAATGCTCAAAATAATGAACGACGACGAATTGTACGACGAAGTCCGGATGCTGGCCGCGGAGGCGCTGGCGGACGCCTTGGCGCGGGCCCGGGCGGCGAATCGCAACGCGCTAGCCGGCGTCGTTCGCGATGCAATCGACACTATGCATGCGATCCTTGACGGGCCGCAGCCACCGGTATTACAGGAAACGGTCCGACGTGCGCTGGCGGCGCTGGAGTAGGTGCCGCGCCTATCGCGGCGGTTAAAATTTGGAAAGAACGGAAACAACCATGATCATCGGCATCCCAAGAGAAATAATGCCGGGGGAACGGCGCGTGGCGGCTTTGCCGGAGACGGTCCGCGAATACGTCAATATGGGCTTTCAGGTGCTGGTCGAGGCGTCCGCCGGGCGGGGCGTCTTCCACAGCGACCAGGACTATCGTGCCGCGGGTGCAGAGATCGTGCCCGACGCCAGCACGCTGTTCGCGCGGGCCGACCTGGTGCTCAAGGTGAAGCAACCCTGCTTTAACGAGACCGTCGGCCGGCATGAAGCCGAACTGATTCGCGAAGGGGCGCTGCTGATAACCTTCTTGCACCCGGCCGCCCCGGCCAGCCACAGCGTCGTCCGCACGCTTTGCGAACGTAACATCACCGCCCTGACGATGGACGGGGTGCCGCGCATCTCGCGTGCCCAGACCATGGACGCGCTGACTTCAATGAGCACCATCACCGGCTACAAGTCGGTGCTGATCGCAGCCTCGCATTTTCCACGCTTTATGCCGATGATCGGCACGGCCATCGGCGCGACCAAACCGGCCAATGTGCTGGTGGTGGGCACCGGCGTGGTCGGGCTGCAGGCGATCGCCACGGCCAAGCGACTGGGAGCCACTGTGACGGCCGTGGATATCCGCCCGGACGCGCGGCGTGAGGCCGGCAGTTTGAAAGGCACGAAGGTCGCGGGATTCGAGGTTCCGGACGAGGTGGCCCTGGCGCCGGGCGGCTATGCTCGGGCGCTGCCGACGGAGTGGCTGGTGCGCGAACGCGCGCTGCTGGATACTCTGCTGCCGCAGACCGATATCGCGATCTTGAGCGCCCTCGTACCGGGCGAGGTCGCCCCCATCCTGATCACGGAAGAAGCGGTCCGGACGATGCGGCCGGGGTCGGTGATCGTGGATGTGGCCATCGACCAGGGCGGCAACTGCGCGCTCACGCAGTTCGGGCGCGAGGTGGTGGTGCAGGATGTTTACATTTGCGGCACCGCCAACATACCGGGCTCGGTGGCGGTCGACGCGAGCTGGCTGTATTCCAACAACATGCTGCGCTACGTGCAAAACCTGTTCAAAGACGGCCCGCAGCGCCCCTGTTTCGAGGACGAGATCGTGAAGCAATCGCTGGTGACGCGCGACCGCAAGATAGTGCATGCCGGCACGCTGAAAGCCATGCGACTCGGATAAACAGGCTCAGGAGAGCGGCGTGAACGAAGTACTGCTGATGTTGGGCATCTTCGTGGCGGTGTTTGGCTTGGGCTACCTGTTCATCACGCGCGTGCCGCAGATGCTGCACACGCCGCTGATGTCGATGACCAACGCCATTTCGGCCGTGACCATCCTCGGGGCGCTGTTGCTGTTTTCGGTTGAAACCAGCGCCTTTGAGAAGGTTTGCGGGGCTGCCGCCATCATCACGGCCATTTTCAATGTGGCCGGCGGGTTCGTCATTACGGACCGGATGCTGGGCATGTTCCGGCGCAAGAACGTCGCCCCGTTGAAGTTCAGCAACACGGGAGACAATTCACCTTCAGGGCAGGATTGAGCTATGGTGTCAGGTCTGCTGGTCGATCTTCTGGTGATTGCCCTGCTCCTGGCTGGGGTTTGGCAGTTTCGCACTCCGCCGGGCGCGCGGCGCGGGAACTGGACGGCGGCCGTTGCGCTGGTGGTGGCGACCGTGGTGGTCCTGTGGCGGCACGGGCTCGAGAGCGTGCCGCTGGTGGTAATCGTGGGGCTGCTGGGAATCGGGTTGGGCGTGTGGGTGGCCCTGCGCGCCACGATGCTTCAGATTCCGGCCCTGGTTGCCTTCCAGCACGGCATGGGCGGCGCCGCAGCCCTGCTGGTCTCCTTTGTTGAGCTGACACGCGACGCTACCAAGGCAGCCATTACCCCACCTGAGGTGGCGGCTTTGCTGGGGCTGATCGTCGGGGCCGGCACGTTCAGCGGCAGCCTGATTGCCGCCGGCAAGCTTGACCGGCGCCTGCCGCAGACGCCGGTGTCTTTGCCACGCCACGACGCCATGCTGCTCTGCCTGGCGCTGCTGGTGGTCGCGGCCGGCATCGTTGCCGCTCTGGCCAAGGATATCGCGCTGCTGTCAACTGTGCTCGTGGTGGTGGTGGCGCTTTCGATTGCCATCGGCGCCTTGTTCGCGATCCGCATCGGCGGCGCTGACATGCCGGTATTGATCTCATTCCTGAACGCCACCGCAGGAGTGGCGGCCGCCCTGTGCGGCGTGGCGATCGGCAACCGCTTGCTGATCGCCTGCGGTGCGACAGTGGCCGCTTCAGGCTCGATACTGACGCACGTCATGTGTCGCGGGATGAACCGCGGGTTGACCTCGATTTTCGCAGGAACACGCAGCAGCGCGCCACCGGCCGGCGCCGCACCCGCGGGCGCGTCCCATAGCCGTCCCGAACCCGCCGCCCCTGCCCCGGTCAGCGTCAAAACTTCAGCAGCGCCGACCGACGTCAGCTCGAATGGAGACCCGTACAACCACGCCGCCACGCTGCTGCGCGAGGCGCGACGCATCATAATCATCCCGGGTTACGGGATGGCGTTGGCCGAAGCGCAGGAGGGCGTCGTCAAACTGGCCGAGCAACTCCTGGAGCAGGGCAAGTCGGTCAAGTTTGCCGTACACCCGGTCGCCGGGCGCATGCCCGGGCACATGCACGTGCTGCTGGCCGAGGCGGATGTCGATTACTCGCTGCTGTTTGAGCTGAAGGACGTCAACCACGAGTTTGCGGAAACAGATGTAGCGCTTGTGGTCGGGGCCTGTGATGTCGTCAATCCGGCGGCGATCGAGCGTCCCGACACGCCGATCTCCGGAATGCCGATTCTAAACGCACACGAAGCTCGGCACGTGATAGTGTGCAACCTGGACGAGCGCCCCGGCTACTCCGGGGTTGAGAACCCGCTGTACAAAAATCCGAAGACGGTGCTGCTATTCGGCGATGCGCAAGAAAGCGTCGAGAAGCTCCGCGAGGGGCTCTCGCCAGCGCCGACCGACGTCAGCTCGAATGGAGACCAGTACAACCGTGCCGCCACGCTGCTGCGCGAGGCGCAGCGAGTCATAATCATCCCGGGCTACGGGATGGCTTTGGCCGAAGCGCAGGAGAGCGTGGTCAAATTGGCGGAGCGCCTGCTGGAGCAGGGCAAGTCGGTCAAGTTTGCCGTACACCCGGTCGCCGGGCGCATGCCCGGGCACATGCACGTGCTGCTGGCCGAGGCGGATGTCGATTACTCGCTGCTGTTTGAGCTGAAGGACGTCAACCACGAGTTTGCGGAAACAGATGTAGCGCTTGTGGTCGGGGCCTGTGATGTCGTCAATCCGGCGGCGATCGAGCGTCCCGACACGCCGATCTCCGGAATGCCGATTCTAAACGCACACGAAGCTCGGCACGTGATAGTGTGCAACCTGGACGAGCGCCCCGGCTACTCCGGGGTTGAGAACCCGCTGTACAACAATCCGAAGACGGTGCTGCTATTCGGCGATGCGCAAGAAAGCGTCGAGAAGCTCTGCAAGGGGCTCTCGGCAAGCGCTTGACCGAAAGCGCGCCGACGTACTCATCAAATGCGGCGGACCGCACTCCAGCCAGGCTGGAGTGCGGTCCCTTTTTGTCGTCATACTGTCCGCGCGTCACCAGCGCCGCAGCGCGCCAACTATGACCCGGGCGGCCCGGTTGGGCCGCCCGTCGGCATTATGGAGACATCGCTTTCCTATCGGTTCCCGGGCGGGCCTTCAGTTTGAACGCCGAAAGCCCGAACTTCCCAGGCTATTCCAGCAACTGCTTGCACCTGTCGTACAATTCCGGCTGCTGCTGCTTGAACTCTTCTTTGCTTTGGAACTCGTACGTCTGCGGACCCTGGCCATCATCCACTGTTACCGTGACGTGCCCGTCCTCGACCTGCACTGACAGGCGCTGCATCTTCTTGATCACTGTGCGCTGCTCGTCGACCGAGCCAGAGCTGTCCGTCGCATTGCTGCGGTATTGCTCCAGACGCTCACGCACGCGCTCGACTGCTCTGGCAGCCTCCTCTTCCGCGGCCTTGGCCCGGTCCAGAGCTTTACGCAGCGTGGCTTCAATTTCGACCTGGAAGTCCTGCCGCAACTTGTTCAGGTGTTCGCGTTGCGGGTAAACGAAATTCCAGGACTCGGGACCGCGGCTTGAGAACGGCCGGTAGGCTTTGTAGGCGTCCGGGTCCGCTTTTCGGAATTCATCCATGTCCTCGTACGTGGCGGACGATTCGTTGCCGGCGGGATCGACGCGCTTGACGTTAATCCTGCCGTCTTTGTCGCGCCAGATGGTGAGCGTGTTGCCGTCGTCATCCACCTGGACGCGCACCTCGACGCGCGCCTTGACGTCCAGGTCGACATCCTCGTCGGCGAATGGATCAACGCTCACGTCGAAGTCGGGCAGGTGCAGCTCCCGCAAGATGTCTGGGAACGTGTGCAGCGGACCGAGCTCTTCCCATTGCCAGGCCCCGCCCGGTCCGGGCATCAACTTGTGGCCGCGCAGCCGCA
>ERZ795050.2205-NODE-2205-length-22420-cov-6.189090_pt1 | contig 22420 bp, 27 predicted proteins | sample MGYA00375134_ERZ795050 | MGnify/ENA primary metagenome ERZ795050 (study PRJEB30179, sample SAMN05720221) | activated sludge metagenome | isolation source: Anaerobic digester | place: Japan | collected 2015-05-26 ... | reverse complement strand
AATTGCCAATGGATTTAAATTAAAAACAAGGTCGCCTTGAGTGCCGGCAACATTTAATGGAATTGATGTCCCTAAAAGAATAATATTTTTCTCATATTTTTCCCAAATTTTTCTTCGGGGGACAATTATTTTTGTTTCAATACCTTTTTTCTCAAATTCTTTAGAAAGGCCTAAGATATGATTTTTAACCCCTCCAGGATTAGCAAAGGAGTGAAATGATATAAATCCTACTTTCATAAAATTAATGTTTGTGTTATTATTATAACTAATGAGCGAAGAAATATCAAACATAAAAGTGCCACCACAAGACATTGAAGCAGAAAAAAGTTTGCTGGGGTCTTTAATGCTTGAAAAAGAAGCTATTACTAAAATTGCTGATATTATTCGTGCTGAAGATTTCTATAAAAAAAATCATCAATATATTTATCAAGCAATTGAAGATCTTTTTGCTTCTGGAGAGCCAGTTGATTTAATTTCTGTTGCTTCTAAGTTAAAAGAAACAAATCGTCTTGATAATCTTGGAGGAACGGCATATTTAACTGAACTAATAAATACTGTTCCCACGGCAAGTCATGTTTCGACGTATGCGAGAATTGTAAAAAAGAAAAGGGTTTTGAGGGACTTAATTGAAGCGGGTTCAGAAATTCAATTAATGGGATATCAAGAAAATGAAGATCCAGATGATTTACTTGATTTAGCAGAGAAAAAAATATTTAGTATTACTCAAAAGAATTTAACTCAGTCATTTTTACCAATTAAGCCATATCTTGAAGAGGCCTTTGAGAGAATTGATAGAATGTCTAAACAAAAAGGTGCCACAAGGGGCGTTGCTACTGGTTTCAAGGGGCTTGATTCTATTTTATCAGGATTACAAAAATCAGATCTAATTGTTTTAGCGGCGAGACCATCTATGGGTAAATCAAGTTTAGCCTTAGATATTGCAAAAAATGTGGCTCTTAATGAAAAGTTACCTGTTGGCATTTTCTCTTTAGAAATGTCAAAAGATCAATTAATTGATCGATTAATTAGTTCTGAATCAAATATTGATTCTTGGAAAATTAGACAAGGAATGCTTTCTTCAGAAGGAGAAGATAATGATTTTGTTTGTATTCAGCATGCCTTAGGGGTATTATCAGAGGCTCCAATATTTATTGATGATGCTTCAAGTTGTAGTGTTTTACAAATGAAAGCAATGGCAAGGAGATTACAATCAAGTCGTGGTCTTGGATTGATTATTATTGACTATTTACAATTAATTGAGCCGAACAATAAAATAACGAGTAGTGTCCAACAAATTACTGAAATATCAAGACAATTAAAGGGTCTTGCAAGAGAGTTAAACGTTCCTGTTTTAGCAGTATCTCAATTGTCTAGAGCAGTTGAACAAAGAACTCCTAAAATACCACGATTATCTGATTTGCGTGAAAGTGGAGCAATTGAACAAGATGCAGATGTAGTATTGTTTATTTACAGAGAAGATGTTTATCAGGAAGAAACTCCTAGAAAAGGAATAGCTGACATTATTATTGCAAAACACAGAAATGGTCCTATTGGAAGAGTAGAACTTGTTTTTGATAAACAAAGAGCCTGCTTCCGAAACATAGAAACAGGCCGTGATTTTACTGAGGGAGATATTGGTTTTTAATTTTTAATTTCTGTTATTTGAATTTCTGTATAGTATTGCTTATGTCCTTGCTTAAGTTTATATCTTTTCTTTGGTTTAAACTTGTAAGTCATTACTTTTGGATATCTGGCTTGCTTAATTATCTTAGCAACTACTTTTGCACCCTCAACTCTAGGTGTTCCAATTAGCACTTCTTTTTCATTATCAAGTAAAAGGACATCTTCAAATACAACTTCACTACCCTCTTCTTGGTCTATTTTTTCTATTTTTATTTTGTCATTCGGAGAAACTTTGTATTGTTTTCCTCCTGTTTTTATTACTGCTAACATATTGTTTAATTAATTTAATACTTGTTTCTTATATCAATTTAGTAGATAAAAGTCAAATATTAATTACCTAATAAGCAGACTCCTTGTCGGGGAATATAATGAGATTCAAATCTTTTTTTTCTCACTTCTCCACTAGGATAAATAATTTCGTAGTCAAAGTAAGCATCAAGTCCATCGTATGGAATTAGAGTACATTCCATTTTTTGTGATGGTAGAGCATCGGTTTTTATTATTTTTGTTGGGTTTGGTTTAACGATATTATAAATAACCGGTTCTGAGATATTGATTATTCTTCCATCATTTGTTCCCCATAATTCAATTGATAATCCTCCATCTCTTAATTCCGCTTGTATTAAAATATGTTTTCCTGTGTCGTTAATAAATCTAAAATCAGGCATAGGATAATAAATGGTGGCATCCATTCCTGCTGGCTCATAGTATGGCATATGATAAGAATGGTTTTGTCTCATAGTAATTGGTAGACCGGCGCTTAGAGTTGCCCTAAATAAAGTAGTGCTAAGATGGCAAAGTCCACCACCAAACTCATAAACGATAGCATCATTTTTTATCACTGCTTCTTTAAGATATCCATTATTTTCGTCTATTTCTCCTAAAGCATTTATAGTTGAAAATTCTTCTCCTGGTTTTAATAATATTCCATTAAGGGAATTAGCTCCATTTTGAATGTTAGCGATACGATTAGCAGTTGAGGAACCAAAACTTAGATTATATCTTCCAATAATTTCTTTTATTTCAAGTTCATTTGAATAAGAAGAATCTAATACGATTTTTTCTACAGGTAAATCAATGTACTTGAATGGTTCATCAATTAATTTACTTAAAATACTAACAGTTTTTTCTATATCTAATTTTCTTCCCTCTCTTCCCGGTTCGAAATTTTCTACAGTTCCATTACTTAAATTAAATTTGGGTAAACGAGGACTTTGATCTATCTGGCTAGCTATATTTTCTTTAATATATATTCTTGCTTTTTCCTCATTTATGTTAATTAATAATTCATCATTATTTTTTGATAGTTCAATAATTTCTATCATATCATCCTTATTAATAGCCCAACTTTTTTTATCATATTTTAAAATAATAGGAGTTAAATTAAGAATATCTTCAACCTCGTTCTTAATCAAAAGACAATCTTCTTCTCTTATTTCAGCTAATGCTTGAATGCCACTTAAAGTAATTTCTGAAAAATTAAGATTACTTAAGTTGCTTTCCAATATATCCATTCCTTCAGTATAATTAATAGCATATCCATCTTTCTCGCCTTTAATTTTCAAGAGGTTATTGTCTAAATAAAAATAAGCATTTTGAGGACTATAAGAAGAAAAAGCTCTTTTTAAATCATCTATTATTTCTTCTTTTTCGAAAATTGTTTCTAGGGCAATATTTTTTCTATTAAACAAAAAACTAATTTTTTCTAAAATATTTCCATTTTTTCCCATATAAAAAGCATTATCAATTGTTTTATTAACATTAAAATCAATTATAGTTTTAACTATCTCTGCATCAGAAGAAGACCTAATTGGATAAATAGTTATTTCCTTTTCTCTAAAAACGAAATTAATGCCTTTTTGGTTTACATTATCTACTTGTTGATTAATTAATTTCTTAGCTTCTATTTTAGAAAGTCCACCTATTTGAAATTCTCCAGTATATATATTGGGATATATTTTCTGAGAATATCTTAATTCAAAAATACAATAAAAAATTCCTAACAAAAGTGCACTAAGAATAAAAAATATTATTATTTTTTTCTGAGTAATTTTATTCATTTTTAATTAAATAGCAATTCAAATATTATGAAGAATATATAAATAAATAATAGAAATACGGATTCTTTTTTAGTAATGTGGTGGCCTGTTCTAGTAAAAACAAAGAAGAAAAATATTGCTATAAACAAGAATGTTCTTGCAATTAAGAAAGGAGAAAGGTTGGTGATAATTATTGGATGAAGAATGGATACAATACCAATTACTAGTGTAGATTGAGAAACAACTGACCCCATTATTGCTCCTAGTATCATCCATCCCATACCTTTTTTTGCGGTGCTAATAGCAAAGAATGTTTCAGGAGCGCAGTTTCCTAAAGCGACGATAAATAATCCAATAGTTATAATTGGAAGATCAAATGACTCTGCAAAAAATGATGCTGATCGGACTATCATATCAGAAGCAAGAGCGAAAACAACTAAACAAAAAACAACCTTTATTACACTTTTAAATGACCTTAGAAAGCTTTTTTGTATTGGTTGCTCATCTTCACAAACTTTAGTGAATCTATCCTTTTTAGAGAAAAGCCAAAAGATATAGAAGAAGAAAAATGAAACAAGAATTATTCCATCTATTCTTGAAAGAACATTGTCCCATATAAGAAGAATAGGCAAAACTGCAGCAATTGATGTAAAAATTAAAGATGTATTAATGGTTCTACTTTTTGCTGGTATACCATTTTTAGAGAATAAGGACGCTAAAGCAATTGCAAGAGTTACATTTATTAAATTTCCTCCAATTACTTCACCAAAAGATAATTCTGGGATATTATGCAAAGCTGAAGATACTCCTACAAAAAGATTAGGCAGTGAGCCAATAAAAGCCATTAAGAGAAAGGAAACAACAAATTCTTTCCATCCCAAAAACTTAGCAATTCTGTTAAAGCTTTTAACAATTATTTCTCCTGAGAAGTAAAAAGCGACACAGGATAATAAAAAAATAAAAATATAACCTATTAATTCCATGTGATCCCAACCGGATTCGAACCGGTGTTACTAGATTGAGAATCTAGTGTCCTTAACCCCTAGACGATGGGACCATACAATCATATAAAATAGCATATTAATTATTTTTTGTCTAAATCTTCTATATAATCATAAGGGACTTGCCAATAATTAAGAATATAGCTTGCTAACTTGTTGAAAATTGGAACGGCTGAGTACTCCGAGGTTTTAACTTTTTTAGGGTTATCTAGTTTAACAAGAATGATAAATTGAGGATTTAGAGCAGGGGCAAACCCCACAAAAGTTTGCCATGTGTTATCGGAATAACCAGCTTTGTTTATTCCTAATGATGTATATGGAATTTGTGATGTTCCTGTTTTCCCCCCGATCCAATATCCCTCTATTTTTGCTAAGTGTCCAAAACCATCTTCAACAACTTCAATTAGCATTTTTTTAAGTTCTGTGCTTGTTTCTTGAGATATAATATTTTTCCTTATTATTTCTGGCTTAATTGTTTGATTGTTGATTTTTTGAACCACATATGGTCTATACAATGTGCCGCCATTAATAATAGCTGAAAATGAATTAATCATTTGAAGAGGTGTCATTGCTATTCCTTGTCCAAAAGAAGCAGTTCCAAAACTGATTTCTGTATTATTTTTTAAGGCACTTTTAATCTCATTATTTGAAGAAATAACTTCACCAAATAAATCAATTCCAGATTTTTCAAAATATCCAAACTTTTCTAGATAGTTATAAAATGACTGGTGACCTAATTTTTTTTCTACAAAAATAGCTCCTGTATTTATTGATCTTTTTAAAACGGTAGTCATATCTACTTCGCCCCAAGATTTATTTGAATAATTTGAAACTCTCTCATTACCATATTGAACATATCCCAAATCATCGTTATACTTTGTTTCTGCTGTAACAACACCATCATTAATTGCCATTGCCATTGTGATTGGTTTAAAGATTGATCCTGGTTCAAATATTTCTTGAATAGATGTGTTTTTGAAGTGCTCACTATCGCTACTTCCATAATTATTAGGATCAAAATTTGGACTTTGAGCCATTGCAATAACAGCACCTGTATTAGGATTCATAACAATTATATTCCCCCCTTCAGCATCATATTCTTCTATTCCCTCTTCTAGTAATTTTTCGGCCATAAATTGAATATTGTAATCAATAGTTAGAGTTAGATTATCCCCATTAAGATCATCTTTGCTAATTCCTCTAAAAGAAAAACTATATGGATTTCTTTCGCTTTTTTCTATTGAAGATACTCCTTTTATTATTTCATCGTAGTATCCCTCTATTCCATATTGACCTTTTTTATCTCGATTAACAAAACCAATAATTTGAGAGCCAGTTTTTTCTGCGGGATAGTACCTTTTTATATCATTACCGATGTATAAGCCTTTTAGCTTTAGTGCTTTGATTTCATCTGCCTTTTCTTTACCAATTTCCTTTTTTACAACTTTATAAAAACTATCTTCATCTTCTAACAATGAAATTAAAAATGATTCTTCTACATCTATTATTTTTAATATTGCCTCTATAGCTTCTTCTTTATTTTCAATTTCTGCTGGAGAAATAAAAAGATATGGTTCCTCTTTATTCATTGCTAGAATTTCACCATTACTGAAATAAACATATCCCCTTTCTCCTTCCATTTCTGACAATTGAACCTGTTGCCCTTGAGCCATTGCTTTATAATAATCACCTTGTTCTATTTGAAGAACAAAAAGGCGATATATAAATAGACCGCCTGCAATAAAAACAAAAGCAATGATAAGATTTAATCTTAAATCTTTTACTTTCATTGAACTATTTTTTAGCTAAAGACATTTCTGGGATAATAATATAATTCCTTGTGTTTTCACTTATTTTCAAAAAGCCCTCTTCAATAATTTTTTCTTCCACATCTTTCAAGTTTTTTTGTTGGGAAATTGATAATTTTAGATTAGCATTTTCTTTTTTAAGATTTTCTATTTTTGTAATATTTTGTCCAATTTGATAAGCGGTTTCAGACATTTTAATTACTTGAAAAAGGTAAAAAAATGTTAACAAGGACAAGCTAAATAATATAGATGCTAAGACTAAATTCTTTTTTCTTTTGCCTCTTTTTGTCATATTTATTTTTTTAATATTATTCTTAATTTTGCTGACCTACTTCTTGGATTTGATTTTATTTCTTGCTCACTAGGGATAATTGGTTTATTTAATTCTAGTTGATTATTTTTTATAAAATTTTTAACTATTCTATCTTCAAGTGAATGAAATGATATTATGAATAATTTTCCACCTCTATTTAATAATTTTAATGCTTGCGGAAGGACACTTTCTAAGTTTTCTAATTCTTTGTTTGCTTCTATTCTTATAGCTTGAAATGTTCTTGTTGCTGGGTTGATTTTAGATCTTGGAACAATTTTTCTAACTATTTCAACTAATTGTAATGTACTTTTTATTCTTTTTCTTTTTCTTTCTTCAACAATTTTTTTCGCAATCTTTCTACTAAACTTTTCTTCTCCATATTCTCTTAATATTCTTTCTATTTCGTCTTCGCTATATTCATTGATTATTTCTTCGGCTGATATTCCACTACCGTAATTCATCAATAGTGGTTCGTCTTTGTTAAAACTGAATCCTCTTCCACTCAAATCAATATGATACGATGACATACCAGCATCCAATAGTATTCCTGATATATCTTTGAAGTTATGTTTTTTAACAATTTTTTCAAGATTGATATATGAATCATTAACAGCTATTAGTCGTTCATCTTTTATTGTTTTTTCAAATATCTCTTTGTCTATCTCTATTCCTAAAACTTTTCCATTGGGTCCATTTTTCTTTAATATTTCTTTGCTATGTCCTCCAAAACCTAGTGTGCAGTCAACATAGTTTTTATTGGACTCAATCTGTTCTATTATTTCGTTTAATAAAACTGGTATGTGCATTTTATATGCCTAATTCTTTTAATCCTTCTGCAATGTTTTCAACTTGTGTTCCTGTTGTTGCTCCATATTTTTGCCAATTTTCTTCGTTCCAGATTTCAATTCTGTCATATAAACCAGCAATAACTACTTTTTTGTCTAATTTGGCATAATCTTTCAAATAATCAGGTATTAAAATTCTACCCAAACTGTCTAATTTTACATCCATTGCTCCGGCAATCATTACCCTTGCGAAACTTCTAGCGTTTACTTGTGATAAAGGAAGCTTGCTTAATTTTTCTGCTAATTCATTCCATTGTTTTTGGGGATATAAAAAAAGACACCCATCAATTCCTCTAGTGAGGATGGCGCCTTTTGATAGAACACTTCTAAACTTAGGAGGAATTGTTAGCCTCTTTTTGGGGTCTAAATTGTAATTGTATTGTCCGATTATCATTTTAGTTGTCCACAATTCATTTTAGTTATCCACACTTTTTCCCACTTATTAACACTGTACGACCATTTTACACCACCTAAAATTACTTGTCAACCACTAAAAAACCCTTGTAAAACAAGGGCTTTGAGAGTTTTCCACAAGAGCTTTATTCAACAATAAGTATTTTAAAGGTTTTAGGGTCTATCATTAGTGAGCTTCCATTAGGTATTGAATTTTTTAGTAATTCTCTAGCTAAATTATTTTCTATCTTGTCTTGAATGATTCTTTTCATTTCTCTTGCACCAAAAGTAGGATTGTAACTTAACTCAACAATTTTAGATTTTAGTTCTTCTGTAATAATTAATTTTATTCTTCTTGAGCTTAAGTTCTTGTTTAATTTTTCTAATTGTAGTTCTGCTATCTTATTTAGATCTTCTTTACTCAAGGATTTAAAAATAATAACACCATCGAACCTGTTTATAAACTCTGGCCTAAACAATCCTTTTTCAAAAATATCGGCTAATAATTCTTTTTTAATTTCTGGCATTTCCTTTTCTTCTTCCAATGCTTTTAATATAGTTTTATATCCTGCATTTGATGTAGCAATAATGATTGAATTAGTAAAGCTAATTTTTCTTCCAGTATAATCATTCAAATATCCCTCGTCTAAAACTTGTAAGAAAAGATTTAGTATATTAGGGTGTCCTTTTTCTATTTCATCTAATAGTACTAAAGAAAAAGGATTTTCTTTTACTTGAGTTGTAAGTATTCCCTCTTGTTTTTCAGATCCCAAGATTCTTTCAATATCTTCTATCCTTTGAAACTCTGACATATCTAAACGAATAATATTTTCCTCTGATTTGAAGTATGTTTCTGCAAGTGCCTTTGCGGTTTCAGTTTTTCCAACTCCAGTAGGTCCTAGAAATAAAAAGCTTCCCATTGGCCCTTTTCTTGTTTGGACACCTGTTCTTGCTCTTCTTAGAGCTGATGAGATTTCTTTGATGGCTTCTTCTTGTCCAACAACTCTTTTTTGTAAGATTGCTTCCAAATCTAAAAGAATTTCTTTTTCTTGGCTTCTTATTTTTCCAATTGGTATTTGTGTTTTTTCTGAAACAAGAGTATGGATATCTTCTGGTGTAACAACTTTACTATCCTTAAGTAACGCTGTTTCTTCCAATATATTTATTGCTTTTTGAGGGAAAGGAAAATCAAAAATATATTTTTCACAAACATCAACAATTTCTTTTAAAGAGTTAAAAGGAATAAATTTTTTATTTTCTGCCTCAACGCTGAAAACTTTATTTTCAAGAATTTCAATTGTATCATCTTTGCTCATTTCCTCTACTTCTATTTTTTGAAATTCTGCTAGTATTGATGGTTTCTTTTCTATATAACTATGCAATCCATTATATGAGGTTAGACATATTATTTTGAAATATGGAGAATTAAGATAGTTCCCTATCAACCCAGAAATATCAATTATTCCAGCTTTTTGTTTCCCACCCAAAAAATCATGAAAATCATTAATGATTAAAATAACATTTCTCGCATGGATTACCTCCCTAAAGCATTGATCTATAATTTTTTCCATTTGTTCAAAAGAAGTAATACTTGCAGACAATGAAACAATGTCTAACTCGACAAAGCGATTACCATTTATTTCTTTTGTTGATTGATTAATTATGCTTTTTCTAATCAATCCATGAATGATATTTTTTTTACCAACACCTGGTTCTCCAATTATTAAGGCATTACCTGCATTTTTCCTAGAAAGAATTCTTTCTAATTGAGAAATTTTGTCAGCATGCCCTACAACATCTTCAAATCCCCTTCTTTTAACGATAGAAGTCCAATCAATGGAAAAGTTATCTAATGTTGGAGTATATCCTGCTGTCCAATCTTTACCTAATGATTCAATTTTCAAAAGATTTTCATAGCTCCACCATTCTTTCATCTTTTTTAATCTATTAGATATTCTTTCTTGCCACGCATTTACTTTTTCAAAATCATCTTCTTCAATATCAGAATTAATGATTATATTTTTCAAGTGCGGTTCAATTTTAGCTAGTGCTACTATAATGTCCCCTTCTTTTATTATCTGGCTATTTCTTCTAACCGCTATTTTTCCTGCTTCTTTAATAATTTCAATAGAATCGTCTTTTACCTTGTACTCTGTTAGGTCTAGTTGTTTTTTTAGTTCTTCTAAATCAATCATCAATCTTGACATTATAAACCTAATTTTTTGGTTTTTTGGTTTTAGAAATGATTTGAGTAGCGATGTTGAATCAAGCGCCTTAGAATTAACAATATATTTAACTGAATTAAAATTAAGATAATTTACTAGATCTTCTTCGTCTTCTATCGCATCTTTTAGTTCTTTTTTATTTCTTACCTTTTTAAGAAAGTTATTAAAGAAAGATTGTAAATTGTTTGCTATTAAGATAAAGGCAAAGAGAATTATTGCTAAATTAAGATATATTTCATTTTTGTCTTTGAAAAATAAGAAAACAAATACAACAATAGCGACAATAGAAGTATTTCTTAAAAAACTTAATGATAAGAAAAACTTTTCTAATTTAACTGCTCTGTATATATCTGTTTGCTTGATGTCACTCATATAATATTAATTAATATCATCCACAAAGCGATAAATGGATAAAGCAAGAAGAAAAGAAGTACTATTGGGCCGATTATTAAAACTAACACTTCATATATAATAAAAAAGAATAATAGAAATATTCTCATTATAAAACCAATAATTCGTGCAATTAGATTAGATATAAAAACATCAAGGTATTTTGCAAAGTCAAAGCTTCTTCCGTAATCCCAAACATATCTTTTCCACGGAGAAAATAGGTTCCCGATTGTTTCTTTTACTGAGAAAAGGTCGAAACCAAAAACAATAAAGTCCTTAATTATTAGTATTAGCTTTTTAGGAGTTTCTATTAGTTGCCAATAGAAATAACTCAAAATGATGTTCATAATCTAATTATATTCTATTTTCAAAAAATGTCCACAATTTGCTCTTGACAATAATAATTCTATTACTATAATGATAACATCTTATAAAAAGGTCGGCTGTTATCATTAATATTAATAAAAAAACAAAATTATGATTTTTGATGAAGAAAATATATTAGAAGAAGAAGTTTCATTATTAATGGACGACGAAGAATTTTGTGAGCCATCAGAAGACGAAGAAATGACAAGTGAGTTTGACGAAGACGAAGACGAAGAAGAAGATGAAGATGAAGAATACGAAGAAGATGATGATGAAGAAGAAGATGATGAAGATGAGGAAGAGTAATTCTTAACATCTTTAATGCCCCGGGAAACCGGGGCTTTTATTTGCTTTTTTTGAAATAAATTGATATATTATTTGTATTATTATAATAAGAATAAAAAAATGGAAAATCAAATAAAAAAATGGAAAATTTCTACAATTGTTTTATCAATATTGGTAGTTATTTTGGTCGTTATTTTAATTAAACCATCTTTTGGATCTCCTCAAAAAATTGGAGAAGACACAATAGGATACATCAACCAAGAATTATTAGCTGGTCAAGGAGTTGTTGCTACCTTAGGAGGTATTGAGAAATCAGAGATTATTGATGGAATGTATGAAGTTGAACTTGATATTCAAGGAGATACATTTAAGTCATTTGTTACTCAAGACGGTAGATATCTCTTTGTTGATGGGCCATTGGATATGTCCGAAACTCTTTCTAACGAAGCTCAATCTCTTCCTGAAATGTTAGAAAAGGAATCAACGGAAGTTGAGGGATGGTTTCAGGAAATTACAGAATTAGATGTATGTATGGAAAATAATAAACCAATAGTTTATTTCTTTGGATCTGATTCCTGTCCATATTGTGAATGGGAAAAACCTATAATTGAAGAAGTAGTTGCGGAGTTTGGAGATGCAATTGATTATCGAAAAAGATACGATGGCACAACAGATGTAGACGTGTTGTTAAATTATAGCCAAGGAGCAGTTCCTACTATTATTGTAGGATGTAAATATTACAGAACTGGAGCAGGACAATCACTTGGTGAAGAAGGAGAAAAAGAAGCTCTTAGGGCAGTATTTTGTAGGGCTACAGGAGGAATACCATCATCTGTTTGTGGTGAATAAATTACACATTAAAAAAACTCCGCATATAGCGGAGTTTTTTAGTTAGTACAATAAAATATTATTTTAATTCTACTGTTGCACCAGCATCAATGAATTTCTGTTTGATTTCTTCTGCTTCTTTCTTTTCAACGCCTTCTTTAATTGTTTGAGGTCCTTTTGCGACTTCATCAACTAAGTCCTTAGCCTCTTTTAGTCCTTTTTGAGTTAGGTCTCTAACAACCTTAATAACTTCAATTTTCTTTTCTCCTGCGCTAGTTAAAACAATATCAAATGATGATTTTTCTTCCTCAGCTGGAATTGTATCACCACTTGCTACTGGAGCTACTCCTGCAACCATTTGAGGTGTTGCTGAAACACCAAACCGATCTTCCAGAACTTTAACTAATTCAGATAGATCTAATACTGACATTTTTTCAATTTCCTCAACAAGTTTTTTGAACTTTTCAGGAACTTCTATAATTTCTTTTTCTTCTGACATTTTTTTATTAACATCAATTATACTAGCTAATTAAACTTTGTTTTATTAGCTAAATATACATTAATGTAGTGTTATGCTTTTTTATCTCTAATTTGGGAAAGTGCGTAAACTAATTTTCTAGTATTTCCTGAAAGAACTCCTACTAAGTTTGTAATTGGTGCATTAAGTGTTCCAACAAGCATTCCCAGTAATTGTTCTTTGTTTGGTAATTGGGCTAGTTTGATTATATCGCTTACATCATAAAACTTATTCTCTAAAAATCCTCCTAAAATTTTAATCTTTTCATTTTTTTTAGAAAAATCATAGGAAAGTTTACTTGGAGCAATTTCATCTTTATAACCAAATACCATTGCTACTTCCCCTTCTAATTTTTGTGGCTCAAAATCAATATTTTTGTTTTTTAGAGCGATTCTCATTAAATTCTTTTTGGCAACTTTCATTTCACTGCCTCCGTCTTTTAATGTTTCTCTAAATTGAGTTATTTCCTTAACATTAACTCCATCAAAGCCAACAAAAACAATTGATTTTTGTTTTTCTATACTTTGTTCTAAATTAGAAACAATATTTTCTTTTTGTTTTTTTGTTAAAGCCATAATTATTAATTAAAAAATCTGTGATTCCACAGACGACCTAAAAAACATCACGTTTTCCTCGGCAGGTCTTATTTTGTGCCTGCTTTCTGTGGAATATAAATTGTACTTAAATGTTACTTGTTTTTAAGATTTTGTCAATGCTTAATGCAAATTCTTCAGAGGCATCGGGACCATTTGCTGTGACTATGTTTCCATCAATAACTACTGGATCAGAGGAGTAAATAGCTCCATTTTCTTTGATTATAGAGATTGCTGACTTATCCATATTAGAAGACCAAACAGTGGCTTTTTTACCTCTTAAAACGCCTGATTTAGCAAGAATAACAGGAGAAATACATATTGCGGCTAGTATTTTATTCTTTTCAACACATTTTCGGCAAATATTATATGAAATATCATTATCTAATAGTTCTATTGCTCCTGATCCACCAACAAATACAATAGCATCAAAATTATCTATGTCTAATTCTTTAATTAATATATCAGTAAAAACTTCACCACCAAACCTACCAATTGCCCTTTTTTCATTGGATACTGACTTAATTTTATTTCCTTGTTTTTCTAATACTTCTTTTGTTATAAAATATTCCTCATCTCTAAAATCTTTAGAGGCAAGGATTATTGCAATATTAGTCTTCATTTTCTTTTTTTTCTTTTTTAATAATTGCCCAGTGGAAGATGTATAGAGGAAGAGCTATTAAAATCATTGTTAATGAATTAACTATTCTATTTTCTCTTTCTGATCTATAGCATGCTTCACCAGTGTTTGTTTCTTGCCATGCTTCATAATCTCTAATCATTGATTCTATTTTTTCATTTTGATCAACAGTTAATCCTTCTAAGTTTTTCAAGTCAACTGAAGAGATATAGTAAGGATAATTATAGCAAACACTATAATCTCTTTTTTCTGCTTCTTTGAATATAGTTGCTTTTAATGTTGTATTAGCTAAGTTACCTATTCCTATTGCTAAAAATATTAAACTTAATAATGATACGACATATAAATAAAAAGTTCTTACTGTTTTTATTGTTTTATCCATATGCGCTTATCCTATCATTTAGAAAAAGGGTTGACAAGAGTAAAATAATTTAATATGTATTATCTATGCCGTTAACAAAACGTCATCCTAGTAAAGGTGAAAGGAAAAATCTTTTCAAAAAAGGGATAGTTCCTTCAGAAAAAAAACATTATAATAATGTAAAAAGGAAATTTACTCAAGAGGAGTACGATGAAATCTATGGGATTTCTGAAAAATAACACTCCTCTTTTTATTTATAAAAAAGAGAGTTATTAGCTCTACTTTTTATTTTTGGTGGTTTTAGCGTCTTTAACTATTTCTTTCCAATTACTTTTCAAGTCATTTATTACTGCTTCAAGCTCATCTTTATCAACGTTTTTTAGCTTACTATATTTTTTAGAGATTTCATCAACAATCTCATAATATATTGGCTCTGTTATTTCTTTTACTTTTTCAAATTTTTCTATTATATCTCCCTTTATTTTAACAGACAAGCTTGATATAGCTTTGCGATTCTTTTTACCTTCAGGACCGAAGAGAAGATATGCTGCCGCTGTTGCAGCTGCGATTCCAACTCCTATTCCTACTGCTGTTCCAAGAGAACTTTTTTTAGGTGTAGCTTTTTTAGGCATATTTTTTTTATTTATTATAATTATTAGTATTATTATAATTTCCCTAATACTTCTTGTCAAATAAAAAAAGCAGTTTAGAGTCTTGCTGGACTATTCACACTCTATGATTTCATCAATAGGTGCATCTATTCTTTTGGGAAGATCAAGCCTTCTGGCTTGTTCTTCGTCGGCATCTATGATGTTAGCATTAGGATCATCTTTTTCGATTTTGATGCCTAGTACCGATCTTACTTGGCAGGGAGTGTTTTCTTGAAGAGCATTCAATGCATCGTTGATGTATTGAATTTCTAACATCACTCTTTTTCGGCCAAGAGAACGTATTTTTTCCGGGAAACCTTTTAGTTCCCTGTACTCTTCCACCAACTTTTTTAGTTGATTTGCCCTGGCCTCAATGAAATCAATTATAATTTCACTTTCCGGGTCAGTAATTTTCAATATCTTTTCAATCTCTTCCATTTCTTTAATGGACAAAGCTAATTTTGATTCTGACATAACACAACCTCTCGCTTGGTTTGTTTAACTATACTACAAAAGTATTTATTTGTCAACACTTGGCTAACCTTGCTTTCAGGTGTATTTCATTGTATGCTTATTACTAGTAATAATAATTTTAAAAATATGAATCAAAAAGAAACAATTTATATCGTTGGGCACAAATCTCCTGATACAGATGCAGTTTGTTCGGCTATTGCCTATTCTGAATACTTAAAACACAAAGGAATAATTGCTGTTCCAACTATTTGTGGAGAATTAAATCCAGAGACAAAATATGTTTTAGAATATTTTGGTGTTGAAGAGCCGGTTAATATGTGTTCAATCAAAGATAAAAAGGTTATTCTTGTTGATTATAATGAAAATAGTCAAGGGTTTATTAACCTTGAAGATGCTAACGTTGTAGAGGTTATTGACCATCACAAGATAGGGTTTTCTTCATCTAATCCAATAAGGTTTGAGATAAGACCATATGGATCAACAGCTACAATTATTGCTAAGAAGCTATTTAATAGCACTACATTTAAAATAACAAGACCGATTGCTGGTATTTTGCTTTCTGCCATTCTTTCAGATACAGTTATTTTTAAATCAAGCACAACTACATCAATTGATGTCAAGATAGCTGAAGAATTATCTAAAATTGCAGAGATAGAAGATGTTCAAAGGTTTGGTATAGAGCTTAAAAAGAAGAAGTCATCTCTTAAGGAAATGACGGCAGAGCAAATAATCAAAGCTGATTTTAAGAGTTTTGAAGTTGGTAATAATAGTTTTGGAATTGGTCAGATAGAAGTGGTTGATTTATCAGAAGCAAATGAAAGAAAAAATGAATTAATTGAAGAATTAAACAAAATAAAGGAAAAAGAAAATTTTCTTTTTGTTATCTTAATGGTTACTGATATTATTAATGAAGGTTCTCAATTATTGTTGAGCAATGGCTGTGAATCAATTTCTTTTAATGAAGAAATAAAAGATAATTCTGTCTATATCAAAGGAATGATGTCTAGAAAGAAGGATTTAGTTCCTCAAATTATGGAATCTATTAAGTGATGATGAGCTTCTTTTTTATTTAATTAATTGTCTTGCCTTATCAAAAAGATATCCTATTCTACTATTTCTAACCTCTTCTCCGTACTTATTTTCTACTTGAATAAAGCACTGAGCCGCATTTTGTGATAACACCCATGTACACTCATTATTTATTGGTTTACAGGATGTCCCTTTTTTCAGGCACTCCATTCCAGGAAGAATTTCGCAGGTGCTTACTATATCAGTTTGATCGCTACAAATTTCTCCACTACAGCCTCCGATATAGCATTTCTTTTCTGGATGATTTTCTATAATAACAGAATCAGCACTTCCCTGTTCTGGATTGGAGGTAAAAACTTCTACTTGCATTCCTATTTCTAAATTATCAAAAGATTGTGTCTCATTATTATATTTAATTTCTGTTTCGTCACCAATAGAGAACCATACAGCTTGCCCTTCTATATCTTCAAAATTGCCAGTATATCCTTCGGAAGCTAATTCCTCTCCGACTAATATTCTTCCATTATCAATATTATAAATTGTTCCTTTAATATGGTATTGATTTTTTTGTTCATTGATTTCATTATCTGCTTGTTTTGATTCTTGAGATGATAGTATAAAAATACCACAAAGCAAAACGACTATTAATGTAATTATTATTAAATTTTTATTCATATTTCTTTATTAATAATTTAGATTTAATTATTCTTACTATTCAGTCTTACGTTATTGTATTATTCTTTTTAAGAAAAAGAAGCCACTCTTTTTCTAATTGATTAATGTTTTTCTGATAAATTTTTTCTATCTCTAACAAGTTTTCAGTAATCTCTTTTTCTCTTGAAGTATTTTGATATACTCTCTTAAAATTTTCTTTATCATAATACTCAATAAGATACTTAATAAAAGATCCAACCTGAGGATAAATAATTGTTGGCTCTACATGTTCCCAATTATTATTCTTGCAGAGAAAATCTATTGAATATGTTTTCCCCTTTTCCATTAATTCTTTAGTAACCAAATGTAAATTTCTATTTAAAAAAGTGTTTTCCATATATTGAGCTAATCCTTCGCAAAACAAATAAATAGATAACCCCCAAGGCAATGATAGTAAGTGAGTGTCTTCGTGTTCTCCTATAAATCTACACCTTTCATTGTAGACAACATGAATTTCGAATTTCTTAGGATTATTATTTTCTAATTCTTCCCAGATTGCATTACCTGGACTATCGTCTCCCATTAATAAATTTTTTTCTTGTATTGATGAATATATGTAATAGTCAATCTTTCTGTTATTATCTAGTTCTAAAAAGGAAAGTATTTTTAAATGATGTTCTTCTTTTAGTTTAACAATTTCTTTAATGTTTTTTTCTGCCAAAGAATTCTTTTGAAAATTAAAAATATAATGGAGAGATTCTTCTTTATTAAAAGGATAGACTAAATAATCATTTTTATACCATGGTATGTCTTGTGTGTATTTCATTGGTTAAACATAACATAAAATAAAATATAAAAAAATAGTCTTTTTGACTATTTATAATTAAGGAGTACCAGGCCCTTGTTTATGGTTTCTACCATTTTTCTTTGGCAATGAGGTTTTGAAAAATCTCCTTTAGATAAATAGGCCTCAAATCTACATCCTCCACCACAAATAGGGACAAGTGGGCAGTTTTGTTCAAGACAATTACTTATATATTCGAAATTAGTAAACTGCTCATCTTCTAGGTTGTCGCAATTATTAATATTTCCAAAAATAAAATCATTCCTTCCTACCAAGCTTATACATTTTACTATGTTTCCTCTAGGAAGTATAACTGCTGAATGTATCTTTCTTGTTGCGCACCATGGACCAGATAAAAATTCTTTTGGGATAGAAAATCCTCTTTTTTTGGCTTCAGAACAAAGCCATAAGTATTTTTCTGCATTAATTGTTTGTCCAAGAGTATTTTCTTCAAAGTAATTTTTAGTATTTATATAAATTGTGGGCGTTATTATTCCAAAAGATAAACTAATTCTCTTTTCTATTTTATTATCTACAAAAAGGTCAAAAAGTTCTGGAATAAAGCTTATATTCTGTTTATCAAAATTAATTCTAATATCTATTTTTTCTATGATATCGTTTTCTATCAAACAGAATATATTATTTATTATTTTTTGAAAAGTGCCCTTTTTGCTTTTTTTTCTATGTCTTCTTGCATTGTGACAATTTTCTGGACCATCAAGAGTAATTTGAATCTTATTAAGATTGTATTTTTTTAGAAATTTTCCGATCTCGAGATCAAAAAATTCTCCGTTGGTTAGAATGCCCGTCTCGAAAGATAATTTTTTTTCATCAGCAATATTTTTAAGTTTAGGAAGTATATATCTGATTAATTTTTTATTGAGAAGTGGTTCTCCTCCGTAAAAAATTACTCTTATTTTATCGCAAAAATTTTTATTTAAATAATGAGTAGTCCAAGTCTTTATTTTATCTGCGTCTTCTTTTGTCATATATTCCTTTGTTTTATTGTTTCCTTCGAAACAATAAGGGCAGTCCAATTGGCAATCTAGAGTCGTAGTAATGTATAGAGCAAGAACCTTATCTTCTTGGCGGTATTTTAGAAATAATTCTTTGTATTCTTTTTTTTCGTTTTTTAATGAATCAACCAAGATTTTTTTATCTAGAAGTATTTTAATTGTATTTTCTTGGTTTGTTGAATCTTTTAAATTATCCAAATATTCACAATCAATAAAAGACAAAGATTTATCTATTTCTTCCTTTGTTTTTTTAGTTATTCTTACCGTGGTAGTCGTAAGAGTGTTTCTTATAATTAAATGATCAGAATCATCTATAAATAGATTAAACATTGACCATGTAATCATGATATCACCTTTGAAAAATATGGAGAAGTTTTACTTCTCCCTAGTACCCACAACCATCTTTTCCGACGTTGCCGGTTCTTGTTCCACAGTCAGTTCCTTCTTCAAGGATCTGTAGATCCTCATCATTGTTTTGCGTTTCAGACATATCTTTCTCCACTTTATTCATAGAACTTTACACTCTTTGGAAAAATACAGTATTTTGAGTTCGAGCCTCCTCAAAATCATTTTTTAAAAGAGCTCATCAGGCATTTGCCTTCGCTCTTGTATACTATAAATTAATATTTTCTATTTGTCAAGAAAGTTAGGTAATGGTGCACACACATATGGCGGTTTTTTAAAAAATTGGGGAAAAAATTAAAATGATTATTTAAATTCGTTATTTCTAGGCTTATCAAATTTCTTAATGCTTGAATCGTATTTTCTTGTTTCGCAATAATCTATCTTTCTCGAGATAACATCTGATAATTTATCCACATTATGAAACTTTTCTGCAATATTCGCCATTTTACAAGAGAAAATAATGACATCTGCTATTTCTGCTTGGATTTCATCCCAATTATTTTCTATTAATGCTTTAGAAACTTTTCCTACTTCTTCAACTAATTTACAAATAGCAATCTTAGTTGCTGTTTCTTCTTTCTCTGAAATTCCTTTTCTTTTTACAAAAGATTTTTCCCAATTCTGTATATCAGAGATTGTTACTTGATTATTTATTTCGTTTTTCATAAATTTTATTTTAAATATTTATTGTCCGATTCTTTCTGCTATTTTATTCAGCTTTTCGAAAGCATATATCCCTTTGCTGATTTCTTCCCGCTTAGCAAGGACTAGGCGGGTATATTTTGTCTTCATATTTTTATTATATCCCAATCAAAGTGTTTGCGTTAGTTTCTTGAACTCGCTCCTCTTACTCTTTACACTTGATAATATATATGCTTTTATATAATAGGCCTCGGATAGTCGAGGATGTGATAAAAATAGGTTCTTTCACAAATCTTACCTTATGACCACGCAACCTTGTTTTGACAAAGTAGTGGTTTAGTAGAGGAAGAAAATGACTGTTGAAGTTGTAATTCGGGAGGCTCAGAATAGGGACTCTGATTGGGTTCAAAGTTTGATGCAAGACGCTCTTGAGCCATATTACGGAGGAGATCATCGGGCACATGCAAGACGTATTCTCGATACTCATCTTTCTGGAGGAATCGATCGTCTCGGCTTCTTCTCATTTGAACAAAAAATGTTTATTGCAGAAGTAAATGGTGTACGCGGAGGAATGATACATGTTGTTGGTAAAAGACAATTAACATATAAGATTAGCCCTTTAATCGTAGCACCAGAATTCAAAGGTAAAATCGGTCTTGGCACTTTGATGCTTAATTATGTTGAAAAATATGCTCAAAGTCACCAAGCTCGACAGCTTTATTGTACAGTGGCGGAACAAAATATATCCGCATTACAGTTTTTCATTCGCAAAGGGTTTATTAAAGCAGGTAATTCTGAAAGCCAATATAAAATTGGTATAAATGAAGTAATGCTATATAAGCCACTTTACACACCAAGCAAGATTATGGATTTTGATCAATCACATATTTCTGTTCTTCCTATGAATGAGAAAAATGCAGAGGAAAAAGAACAAGTAGCCAGATTATTACTTGAAGGTTTACAGGATTCTTTTGAGGGGATTACTGAAAGCTGGGTGCAGGCACTTTTTGATGGCTACAGTAGAAGAAATACTCATGATATCAATGCAAAATATAAACTTATTTTTGTAGCTATGGATAGTGTTGGAAAAGTAATTGGAGTCGCGGGAGCAACTCCTAAAAAAGGAAGTTCTATTAAAATTATGCCTCTTATCGCTACGAATATTATTGCATTCGAGGCATTATTAATAGATATTCCTTACCAGCTTGTTCCTTATGGGCGCAAGCTTTACATCCACATTAATCCTACTGCGGAAGAAGTTATTTCCTTGCAAAGACTTAGATGGAAATTGAATGCGGCTATGCCGTCGGCATATCGTCGAGACGTTATTACTCAACAATGGAGTTTGGATATCGGAGAAACAACTATGAGAACCATGAGAATCAAGCAAAGATTTTTTGATTTAATCAAGCTGGGCAAAAAGCCTCTTGAAGTTAGGGTCGGCTACGATTCTATTAATCGTATTCAGGTCGGAGAACACATTAGTCTCGAAACTCACACCGCGATGCTCGAAGTAAGGGTCTCTGACATTAGGAGATATCGTATATTTGAAGAAATGTTGAAAAAGGAGCAGTGGGAACTAATCTCTCCGGATTCAACTTCGGAAAAAGAAGTTCTCTCTCTTCTTAAACGAATCTATCCTCCAGACAAGGAAAGGCTCGGAGTGATAGTTTTCGAGTTTATTAAATTCAATGGTTAAATTTAAAAAGCCTAGCTAATATACAGCTAGGCTAATTTTATTTTATTAATTCTATTTTTATTCCAACGACTCCATATTTTTCTTGCTCTTCTCTTGGATAGAATTTTTCAATTTCTTCATTTAATTCTTTTTTTGACTCTCCACCAAAATAATTAAGAGGAAAATCTGAGAACAGTTCCTCAAATAATCTATATCGATAAATAGCTTTTACTTTGGTCAATAATTTATTTGACGGATATTCATTGCAAATAAATTCAATTTCGTCACCAACATTAATACGGCTACGCTTTTCATCATATATCCTCGATTCTATGATTTTTTGGCTATTTTTAATCTTTTCAAATGGGCCGATAGCTAATCTCATTTGGTAAATCATTTAATCTATTATATTTTTATCTAATTATATTAGTATTATAAATCTAAATTACAGATTTTTCAAGTATAAGAGGTAATGTGCAGACATATATGGCGGTTTTTTAAAAAATCGGGAAAAAAATTAAAATGATTATTTAAATTCTTTATTTCTAGGCTTATCGAATTTCTTAATGCTTGAATCGTATTTTCTTGTTTCGCAATAATCTATCTTTCTTGAGATAACATCTGATAATTTATCCACATTATGAAATTTTTCTGCAATATTCGCCATTTTACAAGAGAAAATAATAACATCTGCTATTTCTGCTTGGATTTCATCCCAATTATTTTCTATTAATGCTTTAG
>ERZ795050.2196-NODE-2196-length-22535-cov-9.057918_pt1 | contig 22535 bp, 20 predicted proteins | sample MGYA00375134_ERZ795050 | MGnify/ENA primary metagenome ERZ795050 (study PRJEB30179, sample SAMN05720221) | activated sludge metagenome | isolation source: Anaerobic digester | place: Japan | collected 2015-05-26 ... | reverse complement strand
TACGCCGACGGGCGGAGCGAGCGCCGCCCGCTGGTGGGCGATATTCACCTTTCGTACATCGGCCGGAGCGGGCTGTTTAACGCGATCGTCGAACCGCAGCGCCAGTCGGCGCTAATTGGCGCGATCGTCCTGGAGGACCTGGATCTCATCCCGGACTGCGTGAACCAGACGCTGATACCGCGCGACCCGGACCGGATCATTTCGGAAGTTGAGTGAGGCGGTACGCGCCTGGGAAGGTGGCAAAGTGGGGAGGTGGGAAGGTAGCGTCGGCCCGCCGTGGCCGACGCAGCGCCGCGCGCCGCATTGTCAACGTCTGCCTCCTCGCGACCCAAGGCATCCGTGCTACCTAACAACTAGCGCCGTCGGCGCGTCCCCGATTCTCGATCAGCCACCTTTCACGATTGCAACACTGTCCCCGCTGACCGCGCCCGCAGGATGACTCCTGCCAGGCCAACGGAAATGATTAACAAAGCAGCGGACGGTTCGGGAACAACGCCGAAGCGTACGTATTGCCACACTGACAGACTGCTTGCCCCGTCAGTCGCATCGCCCCAGGCAACGCCGGGGGCGCCGGGCGATGAGGCCAGGTCTCCCACATAAACGACGCTGTCATCGACTGACAGCGAATATGTCAAGAAATCGCTGGTGAGTCGCCCCAGTCGGCCCAGGAGCCGAAACAGGGTGTATAGAATTGCGCACTGAACGCGAAGGTGCCGTCGATTGTTACCGTGTATGTCACCAGGTCGCTCGTTGTTAACGAGTAGTCATGGAAGACATATGGTTCAAAATCCACCCCAGAGTGGTCAAACCAATTGTACAGTGAACTCTCCGAGAACGCCAGGATGGCATGACCGTAGCCATCAAATGCCACGGAGATTGAGGGCTTGATGGGCCGCGCCGCGGCCCCGTGAACTTAGTTGACGCGCAGTCGCCATTGCATAACGAACGACTCACCCGGCGCGAGGCTGATCGGGCGGCCGATGCCATAGCAGTCGATTACGCCCAGGCCCGCCAAGCTATCTAGCGTCAGCAGACCATCGTCCAACGAGCGCTCGGCACCACCCTCCATTGCGAGGCGGTTCCAGCCGCACTCCTCCGGGAACAAGCCGCAGCTTGCATCGTATTCGATCCAGAACTGCTCGCCGGCGGCGCCCGCGACGAGCATCAGCGATGCCAATAGAGCGACAATACGCATAGTTCGCCCCTTCCTTGCGAAGACGCCAGACCGATAACCCGCGTTGATCTGCACCGCGCCCTCACGAATTTATGCTCGGGCAGGCCGGGCCCGCAGCCCGGTCCCCGTTTCGCGCCGCGACGGCGCTAGCCGGTGACCACTGCTTCACCCGCGCTACAGCACCAGCTTGTACCCCACCGCGTGCGCCGTGAGGATATGCCGCGGGTTCTTTGGGTCGGGTTCCAGCTTCCGTCGCAGGCTCACTATGTGGTTGTCCACCGTCCGGTCGGCCGGGTACACGCCGGCGCCCCAGATCTGCTCCAGCAGGTCGGCCCGCGGCACCGCCATGCCGACCCGCTCGTACAGCATCCGCAGAATCTCCGACTCGTAATAGCCCAGCGGCAGCTCCTCTTTATCCGTCGTGATCTTCTGCGCCACCAGGTCTACCATCCGCTGCCCCACCCGAAATTGCAGGACCGGCTTCGCCGGCGTGGCCGCACGGCGCAACGCCGCCTGAATGCGCGCCAGCAGCTCCTTCAGGCTGAACGGCTTGGTGATGTAATCATCCGCGCCCAGCTCCAGGCCGCGCACCTTGTCGATCTCCTGGCTGCGGGCGCTGAGTATCAGGATCGGCATGCGGAAACCCGCCGCCCGCAGCCGCCGGCAGACTTCGAAGCCGTCGATGTCCGGCAGCATGATGTCGAGCAGAATCAGGTCGGGCGGTTTGCGGCTGACGAGCGCGATGCCCTCCTGGCCGGTAAGTGCGTGCGCGACGGTGTGCTTTTCGAATTCGAGATTGTCGCGCAACCCCATCGCCAGATCCGGCTCGTCCTCGATGATGACGATGTGAGCCATGTCAGGTTCTCCACAAAGCGGGGTATCGCCGGTTTAGCCCTCGTTGCCCTCGCCGGCGCTTCGAGCCGGCCCGTTTGCCCTCGCTCGCGCTTCGGGCTCGGATGGGCGCTCGCGCATCGGGCCGGGAACAAGTTTCTTGATCCCTCGATCCCTAGATCCCTTGATCCCTGCTCAAAACCTACGTCCTGATATTCGACAGCAGCAACGCTGCGATCGGGCCGAAAATCAGGATCGGGATCCATGCTACCAGCGCCGCGTGCTGCGCGGCAATCATGCTGTGCGCGAAGAATCCCGTCGCGTAAAACGCCCCGCTCAGCAGCAACGCCTGCCCGCCCGCCACCAGCACGCTGCACGGCTCACGCCGCAGGAAAAACGGCACCGTCAACGCCAATAGCAGCAACTGCAACACCGGCTGCGTCAGCCAGATGTGCCGGTTCATCACGATCGCCGCCAGATTGGGCAAATTCCGGCTGTGTACCAACTCGTTCATTTCGCGCAGGCTGAGCATGCCGGCCCATTCGGCCGACTGCCGCAGGATCAACTCTTGCGGCGTCAAGGTGAACGGATATTCGCTCACCGGCTCGCGCCGAATGCCGAACTGCTCCGCACCAATAAGTTCGGCCGCGGGCACCTCGACCACCCGCCGCCCGCCCTCCAGCAGCCAGGTCTTGCGCTGCGGATCGTACGTGGCCGCGTCGGCCTGGATGATGTGGCTGCCCTGGTCTTTGGGTTCGATGATGATGACGCGTTCCAGGCGGTTCTCATTCAGGTTGATGGCGCCGGCCCGCAGGATGGCTTTATTATCGTCCCGGGCGAAGTCGATGTTGCGCGTACGGATGCCGATGACGTCCCGCCGGTCGCGGGCAATATCGGCGGCGAAGGCGGGCAACACAAACTCGCGGTTGAGCATCCACACCGCGATCAACAGCGCCGCACACGCGAACACCGGCGCCGCCAGGCGCTGCAGTGGCATGCCGGCCGACACTAACGCCGTCATTTCGTTGTTGCGCAGCATCATGGCCAGCGTGAAGGCCCCGGCGAAGGCCGTCACCGGCCCGGCAAGCTGCGAGAAGTACAGCGGCAGATTGTGCCAGTAATAGTCGACGATCGCGTTAAGAACTTCGCTGAAGCTCAGTTCGCGGTTCTCGATGAAGCCGTCCAGGTTGACCAGCAGATCGCTGACGATGTACACGCCCAGCCCGACCGCCAGCAGAATGAAGTAGGAGCGCAGGAAACTGCCAATGATGTAACGGTCGATCGTCAACATCGCACTGCAGACTCCGTCATGGCACTGCAAGATTCGGTCATCGCCGCACGCCCAGCCGCAGAATCACCACGTCCGCCACGCCGATCAGTCCCAGCCCGCCCCACGTGATCAGCGGCGAGAGAAATTCCAAGTCCGGCCGCTCGCCCAGCGAACGCGCCATCACGATCGCCAAGGCCGCCGCTCCGAACGGGATGCAGGCCAGCCCGAACGCGGCCAGCGCTTGCGACCCGCGAAACATCGCCCCCAAGGCCGCGGCCATCAGCACGGTCACCAACGCACTGCACGCTATGCCCAGGCGCGACTGGATGTTCGCCGACATCTTCCGCTGCTGCGCGGCGGCATCCGCCAGTAGCCGCTGGCGGGCCACAGTCAGCTCCGGGCTGAAAGGCAGGTCGGCCTGTGGATCGAAAACCACTTCCTCCGTGTAACTCTGCAGCCGGGTCAGAATGTGCGCCGGAACGCGGTAGTCTTCCGACAGCGCGAACGGCGGTTTCTCACGCCCGTGGGCGTAGTCGCTGGCCCGCGGGTTGTGCTCGACGATCGGCTGCTCGGCGGTGCGGTCCAGCTCAACGCGGACCACTAGGGCCGTATCGAGGCGGCCGGCCGATTGCAGGAACAGCTCTTCGCTGGCGGCCGTCCGGGCGCGCAAACGCACCAGGGGCGCCTGGTAGTACAGCGGCGCCGCCCCATCCGCCGCCGGTTGTTCGACGCGCGCGTCGTACAGCAGCAAGCCTTTGTCTTCCACCTCGGCCCTGGCGGCATAAATACGGCAAACATCGCCGCGCTCGTTGTCCAACTCAATCGGCTGACCCTGCTCCAGCAGGGCAGTGCAGTCGTCGGCGAACTGCGACCGCGCCAGGTTGAGCTGGAAACTGCGGATTTTGGGCTGCAACTGTTCGATCTCCCACGGCCGGTCGCGCCAGCGCATGAGCGTGGCCAGATCCAACATGCCCGGGCGGCGTGGAAACTCGAGCGGCACGGAAATCGGCCCGATTTGCTGGCTTTCGAGGTAAGCACTGCTGGCGTGCACATCGAAATCGCGTCCGCCGTTCACGAACAGCGTGACCTGCAGCGGCGACTGGCGCCCGTCGAACTGGCACAGCCCGTGTTTGGCGCAAGCATAGCGCTGCAGCCGCTCGTCCTTGTCGAGCATCACGAAGAACGGCGAATCCATCAGCAGGTAACTGAAGCCCTCGCCGGTCGGCAGGTTCTGCTCTTGCAGGGCCCGTTCGCTGGGCACGCGCATGTTCTCGGCCGTCAAAAGGTAGGTGCTGCCGCCGCGCTGATAGCGCACGTAACCCTTCGTCTCCATCCGCTGCAAGGCGAGGTCGCGCAGGTTGGCCCGCACGTACTGGTTCAGGCGCCGTGTTACGTCGGGGACCACCAGGTCGCCGAACAGCAGCGTGAACACCGCCACAAACACCGACACCAACAGCGCCCCCACGAATAGCTTGTGTACGTTGATTCCCGCCGCCCGGCAGGCTGTGAACTCGTTATCGGCCGCGAGCCGCCCGTAAACCATGGTGGTGGCGAAGATGGCCGCCACCGGCATGGCCAGCGCCACCATGATGGGGATCAGCATGGGCAAAAAGCCCAGTACGTCGCCGGCGCTGGCCCCTTCATAGCGCAGCACGTTGTACAGCCCGCCGCCCATGGTGAGCACGGCCGTCAGGGCCACCAGCGTGAGCGCAAAGGTCTTCAGCAGCTCGCGCAGCACGTAAGAATGCAGCGTGTACATCATCGCCGTTCTGGCCTCGTGGGAAGACACGGCCGCGGCCAGCGCTGCGGGCGCCGGCCGCTGAACGAGAACGTTTCAATGTAGGGCGGCCGGAGCCGGCGGGCAAGCATGGGTCATTCAGCGGCCCGCGTTTGGCACGCCGCGGTTGCCACATGGCCCGGTTTCTGTCAGATTACGCGCTGTCGGTCGAAGAGGGCAAACATGGCTGTGATGTGTCTCAATCGGACCCAAGCGCAACTCGTCGTCGTGGACGTCCAGGAGAAGATGCTGGCGCACATTCACGCCCGCGAGGATGTGCTGGCGCAGATCGTGCGGATGATGCGGGCGGCGCATGAGTTGGAGCTGCCGCTGACGATTTCCGAGCAGTACGTGCGCGGGCTCGGGCCGACCGTGCCGCAGGTGCTGTCGGCGGCCGGCGAGCCGGCCCGTTTCACCAAGCTGGAGAAAATGGCGTTCAGCCTGATGCGCGACGAGCCGCTTCGCGAGCACATCGTCGGGCTGCGCCGCCCGCAGGTGGTGCTGGTCGGCATCGAATCGCACGTCTGCGTGCAGCAAACCGCCTTTGACCTGCTGCGACTGGGCCTGGAGCCGTGCGTGCTGGCGGACGCCGTCGGCTCGCGGCGAACGTCGGACCGCGACGTGGCCCTGGACCGCATGCGCGCCGCAGGCATCGCCGTTTCAACCGTGGAATCGGCCATCTTCGAGATGCTGGAACTTTCAGGAACGGACCTCTTTAAGCGGCTGTTGCCGATCGTGCGCTGATGCAAGCAGACGAAGACCGCGAATACGAACAGGAAGAGCTGGACTGGGAGGCGCGCGAAGCGCTCGAAGACCCGGAAGGGCCGCAGGAATGCGACCTGCTCGCCCAGGGCGACCCGGACGAGCCGGACACGGTGGAGTGTCCCAATTGCGGCGAGGACATCCTGGAGGATGCCGACCAGTGCCCGCACTGCCACCAGTGGGTCATTCAAGGCGGCCAGACCGACGCACAGTCGCACGGCTTCGTCTTCATCCTGATCGCGGCGCTCATCCTGGTCGTGCTGGCCTACTGGCTTCAATAGCCGCCCCCGTGGGCGACGCCGATCGACGGGTTGTGCGCCATCCCCAAGCGCCAAGCCGTGCCCCCACAACAGCACCAAGGGAACCCCGCCGCCACCCCGCCGTCTCGCCAAACGAAATCTCGCGCCTACCCGCGTTCTCGGCCAAATGAGTCAACCCGCCGTCTCGCCCAAGTGAAACCTCGCTGCTACCCCGCCGTCTCGTCGTCCGGCAACGGAAAGTCGATAAGCTGATCCCCCACGCGCAGCTTGCCGCTGCGTAGTAATTCCTCCAGCAGCGGCCGGCAGCTTCCGCAACCGGTGCAGCAGCCGGTCGCTTTTATCAGCTCTTCAATATCGGTAATCCCATGCCGCCGCGCGTACGCCAGCAGCCCGACGAAGCTCAAATCGCGGCATTTGCAGCGTATCTGCATGCGCCTCAGTATACCGGCGCGAAGGGGAGCCGGGGCCTGTCCCCCAAGCAGCACTAATAACCAATCGCCCAACCGGCCCAAGCCGCCAGTACTAATAACTAATAGCTAACAACTAATCCCTCCCGTCGCCCCCCCGCCCTCCGCCAAACTCCGCATTGCAGTCCGCCCCGCGATTGTGCTATGCTGACCGTACAGCCGCGCTGAGTCGCCTGGACATCGTGAAGGTCTGCACCGCGCCGACCTAACCAGTCGCCGCAGCGCTGAGTTCAGCTTGTAATGCTATACGGCCCTTAGCGGCCAGGAGAGGAAGGCATGTTCGCGCGATCTCAATATCGCCGCCGCTTTTGTGTGTTGTTTTCCGTTCTCGTGATCGGCGGCCTGGCGGCGCAGGCCTTGGCCGACAACAACTACCTGATCGTCACCGCCTCCGACTATGCCGGATCGGCGCCGCTGAACCAGTTCATCGCCGCCAAAACGGCCATGGGCTTTTCGGTCTCAACCTACACCGCGCCGCCCGGTACATCGCGCGAGACGATCAAGGCCTACATTCAAAGCCTCTGGGGCACGCCGGCCGCTCCAAAATTCCTGCTGATTGTCGGCGACACCGACGGCTCGACGGCGACGACCAACACGATCCCGCACTGGACCGGCGGTGGCAGCCGCCAAGCCACGACCGATCTGCCGTACGCCTGCATGGGCGGCCCGTCGGACTGGTACCCCGACATGTGCCACGGGCGCTTTTCCGTCCGCACCGTGAGCCAGCTTCAGGCCGTAGTCAACAAGAGCCTGTTTGTCGAAACCGGAAGTTATCCGGACCTCGACTACGTCAAGCGCGCCGCCTTCCTGGCCACGGATGACTCGAGCGCCCAGGCCCCACAGAACCACGATTGGGTCATCTCCACCTATTTAGACCCAGCCGAGTTCACCAGCACCCGCATTTACGCCAGCCTCGGCGGCGGAACCGCCGACATCAGCGCCGCCGTGAATGCCGGCTCCCTTTTTGTCGTTTATCTTGGCCACAGCGGCTCCAGCGGCTGGTCTTCGCCCAGTTTCAGCCAGTCGCACGTCAACGCACTTCTCAACCAGGGCTTGTACGGCCTGGTGATAGGCTGGTCCTGCAACACCGCGCACTACAGCTATGATGAGTGCTTCGGCGAGACGTGGCAGCGCGCCCCGAACAAGGGCGCGGCGGCCTACCTGTCCGCCTCTGATTACGTCTGGTGGGGCAGCGTGGATTCCTGGGAATCCTCGCGCCGCATGGAGCGCTACTTCTTTAGAGCGATCTTTGAAAAGAACATATGGCAAGTAGGGCCGGCCTGGCAGTCGGCCTTGTTCACCATCCTGAACGACCCCGATTTTGGCCCGTCGCACGACCACACCCGGAACATCTTTGAAGAAATGGTGCTGCTGGGCGATCCGGCCCTGATGCTGCCGCGCGGCAACGGCTTTCGCCTTCGGGTTGATCCGCCCGCGTTTGACATCTGCACCCCGCCGGCCACCAGCCTGCAATACTCGATCAATGTCGAACTGATGGGCGAGTTTACCGAAGAGGTCACGCTGAGCACGACCGGCCTGCCGGCCGGCGTCACCGCAAGCTTCAGCGCTAACGGCCTGCCGCCCCCGTTCGAAACCACGTTAACGATCGATGGGCTGACCGCGGATATGGCCGGCACGTACAGTGCGGGCCTGACCGGCGCGTCCCAGTCCCAGCAGCGCTCGGTTGCGCTAGGCTTGAGCATCCACGCCGAGCCCCCGGCGCCGGTTACGCTCCTCGAGCCGACCGGGGACGCCATGGACGTGCCCTTGAAGCCGCAATTCACCTGGGAGCCGACGGCCGACGCGGCCGAGTACGCCCTGCAAGTGGCGACCGACGCCGGGTTCGTCAACCTGGTCATTGACACGACTCTGACGGAAGCGCGCTTCACGCCGGCCCAGCCGTTTGGAACGCTGGCCAGCTACTACTGGCGCGTTCAGGCCGCAAACGCATGCGGTGTTGGGGAATGGACTCCAGCGCGGCGCTTCAGGACCGTGAACATGATCGGCCCGGTCTCATACGACATGCTCAATGGGCAGACCGGCTCGTATACCTATTTCGACGATACGTATGACGGCGACGGTTCGGTTACAACGCCGCTGGCTCCCCTGAGCAATGGCCTGGGCGACCTGACCGACGGCGTAATCGCCACGCAGCACTGGAACCAGACCCCCGTGCCGTACGTCGGCTGGAACTCGGTCGACCCGGTGATCACGTTCCACTTCGCGCACCCGGTGTGGATCACGCAAGTGGTGGTGCATGTGGACGATTCAGCCGGCGGGGGCGGCGTGTATCCGCCGGACGATATAACGATCACTTTCGGCGGCGAAACGCACGTATATCAAGTAACTGAACCGCCCGGTAGCACCCCCTTCGCGATCACGCTGCCCGTGGACTTGATCGGCGACACCATGGTGATGACGATCGCCGATCACAGTTCGAGCAGCTACATCATGGTGAGCGAGGTCGAGTTTCACGGCAATCCGATTCCCGGCGACACCAACTGTGACGGCGCGGTGAACGCATTCGACATCGACCCGTTCGTACTGGCGCTGACGGACCCGGTTGCCTACGGGGTCGCCCAACCGGTGTGCAACATTCTGACCGCCGACTGCAACGACGATGGCGAGGTGAACGCGTTCGACATCGACCCGTTCGTAATGCTCCTGACCAGGCCCTGACAGTAGCGCCGGCCCCCCTGGCCGAGGACTGGCCCGATAGATCCGGCCCAGGACCGCTATCAGCGCCTTCCGCCGGTGTCGGCTACCAATAACGCTCGAAGTGAATGTTGCCCGGAGTCTGTGCCGTGTGCGTGCGGAAGCCGCGCTTCTGCAGGAGCAGCTCCATCTCGTCGATCATGGCCGGGTTGCCGCACAGGAACACGTGGCAGCTCCGCGGGTCCAGGCACAACCCGGCGTGCTCCTGGCACAAGGCGTCGTCGAGCATGACTTGCACGCGGCCACAGAGGCGGTCCCAGCCGCCGGCAGCGTCGGGGCGCGAGACGATGGGCACGTAGCGCACGGTGGGGTCTTCCCGGCTGACGCCCTCGAGCTCCGCGCGATAGCCGAGGTCGGAGACGCGCCGTACGCCGTTGATGATGACCAGTTGCCGCCAACGGTTTTGGCCACGGTAGGTGCGCAACATGGAAACAAATGGTGCGATGCCGGTGCCGGTCGAGATCATGACCAGGTTCTGGCCGTCGGGCACGGAATCCAGAGTGAACTCGCCCTTGGCGACGTCCTCCAGAAAAACGCGATTGGGGAAGTCGCGCCGCCAAAGCAACGGCGTGAGCTTGCCGGTTTCAATCAGCACGACGAACAGCTCCAGCGCATCGGTCTGCCGCGGCGAGGAGGCGACTGAATACGCCCGGCGCACCATCGGGACAACGCCGGGGCGACCGGCCAGCCGCGCCGCCAGGGCCGGCGTCAGCGGCTTGGGCAGACCAAGCGTGACGAATTGGCCCGGCTTGAAGTCGGGAATGCGGCCGCTATCCGGCCGGACGCGCACGATGCTGAGCGTCTCATTCAGGTCATGCCGCTCGACGATGCCGGCATTGGTTCCGGCCAGGCGTTCGGCAACGGGGGTGTCCGTCGTGTCATGTGTCATATCCCTGATTCTAGTGAACCCGGGGCGGCGTTCTTGCCGGCGGAGTGGCGACCATTCTTCGTCGCATAAGCCGCATTTGGCGTCACAATAGCGTACCGCGCAGCACGACGGCCGCGATGCTGAAGTAGATTATCAAGCCGGTTACATCTACCAGCGTGGCCACGAACGGGGCTGAACTGACCGCGGGGTCGAAACCTAGCAGGCGCATCAGGAACGGCAGCATGCTGCCGGCCAGCGTGCCAAGGCTTACGACGCCGATCAGGCTGAGCCAGACCGTCAGACCCAGTAACACGTGATGCTCGCCGAAGTTGGCCCAGCCGGCGTTGTGCCAAAGCACGACACGCAAGAAGCCGATCAACCCCAGCCAGGTGCCCAGCGTCAGGCCCGAACCCAGTTCGCGGCGGATGACGCGCCACCAGTCGCGCAGGCGCAACTCAGCCAGGGCCATGGAACGGATAATAAGGGTCGTGGCCTGCGAGCCGGAGTTGCCGCCGCTGCTGATGATCAGCGGCACGAAGAGGGCCAGCACGACGGCCTGGGCGATTTCCTGCTCGAAGTAGCCCATGACGACAGTGGTTAGCAGTTCGCCGAAGAAGAGTACGGAGAGCCACCCGCCGCGTTTCTTAATCATGGCGGGGAATGAGACGTCCAGGTAGGGGGCACGCAGGGCCTCAGTACCGCCGATCTTCTGGATGTCCTCGGTAGCCTCCTCCTGGATGACGTCGACGATGTCATCAACGGTGACGATACCTTTGACGCGTCCCTCGTCATCGACGACGGGCAGAGCGAGCAAGTCGTTGGTTTCGATTATGCGGGCGACCTCTTCCTGGTCAGTGGCTTCGTGTACGGTGATCGGATCGCGGCGCATCACGTCGGCCACTAAGGCGTCGCCGGGCGCGGCGAACAGCTCGCGGAACGAGATCACGCCCAGCAGGCGCTGCTCGGCATCCAGCACGTAAACGTAGTACAGCGTCTCCGGGTTCTTGCGGATCTGTTGCCGCAAATAACGGATGGCCACCTCGATAGTGACGTCCGGGCGGAGCCGTACGTAGCGCGGGCTCATCAAACCGCCGGCGTCGTCCTCGGCGTAGGCCAGTAGGGCCTGCACCTCCCGGCGGGTTGGCTCGGGGAGCATAGCTTCGAGGCGCTTGCGCTGCTCGGCGTCGGACTCTTGGAGCACGTCGGCGGCGTCGTCCGGCGCGAGCATGCGCATCCAGATCGCGGCTCTGCCGTTGGGCAGATGCTTGAGAATGCCCGCCTGATCAGCGGGCGTGAGCGAGGCGAAGAAGGTGTGGGCATCGTCTTCCCCCAGGAGGCTGAAAGCCTCGGCGCGTTCCTCGTCCGACAGCGCCGGCCAGGTGGCTCGCAGGGCTTCGAGGTCGATTTCGCTGATTTGGTTGGGCATAGCTGCTGGCCTCCCGCCCGGCGGCGGGATCAGCCAGCGCGCCGGGCGTCTACACCTTGTGCCGGCTGGGCCATCTAGCAGGGCCGTCCGGGTCGAGCGTGGCGCCGGTACTCTCCATGGCGGGGCGTATTCTGGCTGCGGCGTGTTTCAGTTTCAAGTTACGAGTTTCGCGCCTCGAGTGGCCGTGACGCGTTGACGGTGGATCGCGGGCTGCGGCGGAGATGGCGGATGGTAAATAGTGGATGACGACAAACATCGGGGGCTACGCGGTCAGACGCGCGAAGCGGAAGTTGACTTTCGGCTCCGGCGTGGCCGTAGAATTGGCAATCCGGAGGCGGCGCGGGCCAGCGGGAATGTTCACAGTGTTCTTATGAGTGATTTCCTGATCCAAATCGGCGATTGGGTGAGCTTGGATGCTGTCGGTGACGCGCTCCGCGAGCGGGAGGGGATGGGCGAACTGCGAATCTCGCAGTTCCGGTTTCCCTGGGGCAGCGCCGTGGTGCAGGAGACACGCGGCCTCGGCTATGACCCGGCCAGCGCGAATGACTGCGTCTGCTTTGCCGTCGGGCGGCCGCGCATCATCGGCGTGACACACGAAGTGGAAGGGCCGCAGGGCTTTACGCGTCGGTGGGCCGGTTGGGTTGGAAAGGCTGATTTCGATCGGCACTATCGCAGTCTTACCGGACTGTTCCTGCTCGTCTCCTGCGGGCCCGAGCGGGTCGAACTCGTGACGGACCGGCTCGGCTTTTATGCGGCATACATGGGGCGCGACCGAAACGGGCGCATATGCGCGATTGGCACTCTGCCCAACTTCGTGGCGCGCGCGGCGGACCGCCTGGACGACCTGGATCTGGTTTCCGTAGGCGAATTCCTAGTCCGTTATACGCCAACCTTCCCGCACACAACGTATCGCGGCGTAACTGAACTGGCGCCCGGCACGATTCACACGTTTGACGTCTCGGGCACCCCAGTCACACATACTTGCCGCAGTTTGTGGAAGCCGGAGGAGCCGCCGCGCTATCCGCCTCTCAAGGAACTCCGCAAACAACTGACTTGCGCACTCCGCGATGCCGGCCAGGAACTTACGCGCGGCGCGGAGCGGGTCGCCGTGACGCTCAGCGGCGGCGTAGATTCGCGGACCGTACTGGCCTGTGTGCCGCCTGAAAGGCGCGCCGCGGCGCTCACGTTTCTGGATCGCGAAAACCACGAGTACCGGGTCGCGCAACGCGCCGCGGCGGGCTTCGGCGTTCCGCACCTGGCCTTGCTGCGAGATCGCGAGTTCTATGCTCGCCTCCCCGAACGCGAAGCGGCCCTGCTGGGGCCGATCCGAACCGCAATGCACGCGCACGGCATGGTTCTGGCCGGGGCCGCGGTGCAATTCGACCTCGTGCTCAGCGGGCTCTTCGCCGACGCCCTGCTGAAATGCTATTTCGCGCCGGAGACTGTCCGGGCAACGCTGGCCGCACGCCTGGGCGTGCCGGCGTGGCTCCGAACGCGCCTGTGCGCTCAACGTCCCGCCTGGGATGACCCGACTCGACCGGCCAGCCAGTGGGCCGTGCGGCCACAAATTCAGCGGCAAATGCAGCAACGCGCCGCAATACGCATGAACGAGATGACCGCCATCCGCCCCGAAACGGCCGATGAATGGATCAACTTTTACCCCGCCAGCCGCGTTTCGGCAGGCAGCTACTCCATGGGCAACATGCGGCTGTTTGCGTCCGACGAGTTGTTCTTCTATCGGGACATACTCGAAGTGGCTTGTTCCTGCCGGCCGTTGCCAAAGATGATGGAGCGGCTGACTGTCCCGGTTTTTGCCGAACTGTGCGGCCCGCAGGCACGCATCGAAACGACCAAGACCGGCTTGCCGGCCGACCTGGGCTGGCTCCAGACTCGGTTGCGGCTGCGCTGGAACAGGCTGCTGAGGCGTGACGTGCCGCGCACAAACGGCTTCAACGACGCGCCCTGGTTTGCGGATCACTCCTGGGTCGACCTGCGGATGTTGCAGCGGTGTTCCGCCGCATGGGCTGCCCTGCGCCGTCGTGCTGCCCGCGCGGCGGGTGTTGATGTCCTGGCAGCGGTGTTGCAGATCGACCCGCGCCGCTTGCTGATGGGCTTTAATGAGAACTTGAGTTGCGAATTCCAGGTGGCCGCGGTCCAACTGGCGCTGACTCTTGGCGAAACGGCCGCAGTACCAGAGCCGGTCCTGGCCGAATCCATGCAAACGTCCACCTGAAGCTGCGGAAGCTGAAACTGCGGGAGACAAACAGCTCAGTCGACCCGGATTCCCTGCTCCTCGAGCCACTCCTTCAATTCACCCATTTCCGTGTCGAAGACTTCGCTGTCATAGTTCTCTTCGAGCTTGCGGATTTGCGTGGAGACGTCCTCCCGCCGCTCCAGTGCGTCGTTGAGCCGCTCTTCCCAGACAGTGCCGAGGTCGCGCAGCTCGCGAACGTCCACTTCCAGCTTGAGAATCCCCGCCAGCCGCCGGATGACCGCTTCGATGCTCTTGGGATTGGTGCCTTGAATGTACGCCGGAATCTCGGCCACGAGGTTCACCATCGCCAGTCCCCGGGCCGCAGCGCGAACCAGCAGGTGCGTCGAGAAGCTCGCCGGCCCGTCATAGCTCGCAAAACGCACCGCGAACGGTTCGAGCAACGGCTTAAGTCGCGCGTCCGAAACCGTACAACGCAGCCGCGGCTCGCGCGTGTGCGGCACGGTTCCGCCGACACTGCCGACAAAGTACAGCGTCGTTACGCCCGCCGCTGCCGCGAAGCGGAAGATGCAGTCGGCAAACCGCTCCCAATTCAGGTTCGGCTCCTTGCCCGTGAAGAAGATCACCCGTTCCGCTTCGCTGCAGTAGAATTCGTTCTCCGGCGGCTCGTATGCAATTATCTGGCCGTTCTCGTAGCTGGTGTGCGGCCGAAACAGGGCCGAAACCTCCATCGAACCGGGGAAGTTGTAGATGAAGAAGCCTTCGGGGTCGATTTCAGCCACCTTTGTGGCCGCGAGCGTTCTTACAAGCCATTCAACACTGCCGGTAGACACGTTTCCGCCGTCCATCCAACCGGAGAAGGCGATCACCATGCGACCGTTCGTGAGCTTCGGCAGGCTAAGGATTTTGAGTGGGTCGGCCGCCATTTGATTCTCCGCTGTTTAGAGAGAATAGCGGGCACGGTGGCGGTCATCCACCGTGAGCGGTAACAGCGAGAATTCACCGGCTAGCCGGTCCGGCCCCTTGACATCGACCGCTTCATAGATGCCATGCCCAAGCTCTAAGCGCGGGCATGCCTTCGTTAACGGTGCTTATTTATGTGGGACAACGGGCGCGGTTTCGAGCACGATTTAAGACGTGCTCTAATTGCGTCATGACAGGTTTGGCAGTTGCTCCCAATTCTCGCGGACCAGGTGCAGGCCGTGGACGCAGGATTCGAACTGCCGGCTCAGATCGAAGAGCAATTCGGGGGGCGGGACGTCTTCCGTCTGTGACAGCTCGCTGGCCAGTTCGTAGCCGGTCTTGCCCTCGACCAGGTACTGGCGCCACAGGTCGGCGCCGAGATTCCGCCGCGGCTGGAGACTTTCGGGGTAGAGACCGGCCCAGAACAGCGTGAAATCGCCGATGTAGCGATTGATATGGCGTGCCCGGGTCTGATCGCCGAGGCGCATGCCGATTTCGGCTTCGGCGCGCATGCGGGAAACCTCGCGGATAAGCTCTCCGTCCGCGGTTCTAAGGCGAAAAACGCGATCCATGTGCAGGAAATCGGCGAGGAGCTGCGCCAGGTAGTCCGTAAGACGGGGAGCGCAGATTCCGACTTCGGCCATAAAAATCTGCTCGACCAGGCCGCTGAACAAACGCCTGAGTTCCTGGGCGGATTTGCTGACGTTCATCGCCGCTAGGTCCTCTGCATACTTGGAGTCGGCGACTTCGTTGGCTCTAATAGAATTGTTCGTATTTTCCCGCGCAAAGTCACGTGCAAAATCATGTCGGGCGCGTAAGATTCTGAAGCCGCTCAATGACCCCAAGTCCCGGCTTCGGCAGTCTCCACCCCGTAAAGACGCTTTTTACCAGAACAGGCGGCCCTCAAGCAGGCGATGCTCGGCTTCACGGCAATCCAGCAGGGCCCAGATGAGTGCGGAGCCGGCAATCTGCACCGCCACGAGTAACGCGAGAAAGACGCGTGCCCGCCGTTCGGGACGCCGCACAGCGTCCGATAGCAGCGCGATACCCAGCAACAACGGTATGGAGAAAGGAATCCACAGCCGCGGCGTCTCAATGTTGGTGAAGCCGACGGTGGCGATCAGCACGAGCAGCGTGCTCAGCAACATGCCCAGACCCATCCGGTGGTCAGATCCCCGGGGCGTCACTTCCGCGCCGATCCGCCTCATTGACAGGCAGGCGGTCCAAAAGGCCGGTCCCGCCAATAGCAGAAACAGCGGCACGCCCAAGCTCTGCCACAGCCACGGCATGGCGTCGGCGCCGCGCGTCACGGCGGCCTGCGACCGCGCAACCGCAACAAGCGTAGCCGGGATGTTCAGCCCGCACGAAATGTAAGCAAGCGCGCCGGCCGCCACGGCGCCCGCCAGAGCTGGAGCTACTAGGTGTCCCGCGAGCGAGCGCCACTGCCAAGGCCGGCATACGAAAACCGCGGCCAGCGCGATGGCCGCCAGCCACACGTGGACCAGGCTGACCACAGAGGAAAGGGTGAAGGCCGCTCCCGCGGCGGCTGCCAGCCACGCTGATTTCCGGTGCCACGCCAGGAACCACAGCCAGAGCGCAACGGCAGCCGTGAGAAGTTGAGCAGTGTCCTTGCCCGGCGTAAACAGCAGCGTCGTTGGGCTGAACAACAGGCAAACGCACAGCGCGCCCGCGACCGGAGGATCAAAGAACAGGCGACCCAGGCGGTACAAAAACACGCCCGCGAGCAGCCACACGCCGGTTAAGACCCAGGTGAACAGCAGGCCGGCCGAGGCCGTTTCCAGGAAAGGGCGCGGGTCGTCGACGTCGTTAACTTGAAACTGGCGTTGCAGATAGTTTGCCAGGGGCGGAGCCGCTTCGTTCAGGCGGCGGCAGAGGTACGCCAGCATCGTCATGCCCGGCGGGTTGCTGATGATACGCGTGCCGCGCATGAGTTCGGCAGGCGTGCCCGCCCGCTCAGGGAAGGCGCGTAAGTAGTCTCGCGCGTGCTCAAACTTGAATGCCTCAAGCAGGAAGGCGCCATCCTGGGAGGGCGACTGCATGTTGAAGGCATGCTGCACGGCGTGGTCCGGCGGCGCGACATACGTCCAGACGCCAAGCGCCAACGAGCCGCCCGCCAGAAGCACGAAGCCGAGTACACGCCGCGCCCGGTCGTCGGCGCTCATCAGCCATATCGCCAAGCCTAGGCCGGCGCCGATGACCGCGGCGAAGGGGACCATTGCGGCACGCCAGCCGGCGACCGGAGGCGGCGAGTAGAGGTAGACGAATCGCCCGGGGCAGCCCAGCGGCACGTTAAGCGCGCGCAGCGCGAGAAGAATGACCAGCGGCATGAGGACGGCGGCTGCAAGCAGCACCCCGCCGCGTCGCCGTTGTGCCGGCTTCAACTCGCTGCAATCCCGATTTTCACGCTTGTTCACTCGCACGCGGAGTCTCTTGGACCAAGCTCGCGAATCTTCGCCATTATCAGCTCGCTAACCTCCTGTTGCGCTTCGCGCTGCTTAGCGCGCCCGGCGAATGCGGACAGATCGACCGGCGCGCCGTAGCGCACCCGGATTTTGTGGCGCGCCAGATAGGACCGTATCGGATTGGAGTGGTATTTCGTCCCGCTGATGTGGCACGGGATGACGGTGGCCCCGCTCCACAGCGCCAGCACTCCCACGCCCGGCCGCACCGGGGGCGGGGGCTCGTGCGGGTCGTGGAAGGTGCCTTCAGGGAAAATGGCCAGGCAGCCGCCTTGCCTGAGGAAGCGAAGGCTAGAGGTCAGAAAGGACTTGGTGGGGTTCTGACGGTCGATCGGAATGCAGTTGGCCAGGCGCTGGAACCAGCCCAGAATCGGAATCTCGAAGTATTCCCGGGCCACTACGAAGCCGGTCAGGCGATGGCGACAGGTGGCGTAAATGGCCATCGGATCCACGCCGGCCGTGTGATTGATCGCCAGTATCACCGGCCCGTGCCGCGGCACGGTGCAGGGTCCGACGCGCTCCACTCTGAGCCAGAATTGGGCATAGAAGCGCTGTATCAGCCACAGGAACGACATGATGGCAGGGAAGGGGTCCTTCCGACGGTACTCGCGCCACGCGGTGATCAGGGCAATCAGCAACATCAGGCCGGTTGCCGCGATCAGATAAGGTATGTAGCGGTCGAGGTTCGGAATTTCCGGCAGACCCAGCAGCCCGGTGGCGATCACCAGTGAGGCGGTAGTGGCCATTTCATTCGCGCCGAACACGCGCCCGCGGCGCGAGTTCGGGACGAGGTGTTGCAGCATGGCCATCGCGGTTACCAGAATCACAGCTCCCGCCCCGCCCATCCCGAACAGGCAGAGGCCGGTAAAGAATTTGCCGAGCCGCCAGACATAGGCAAACTCAAGTGCAAAAAGCCAGAATGCACCCCAGAATAATCCGGTCAGCACGCGCAATTGCAGCGGCGCCGCCGGACCAATGAGCGTTAGCACGGCCGCCCCAGCCGCCAGGCCAGCCGCAATCAATCCGCGATAGAGCCCGGCGTCCGAGAAGCGCCCGCCGAACACGTCGCGCACCAGGGCCGGCACGATGCTTATGATTACCCCCGCCGCGGCCCAGAACACGGTGCCCAGCAGAATCATCTGCAAGACGCGACGGTGCTGGCGGACGTAACGGAAGCCTTGGACGATCGGCGCTACCAAGCCCTCAACTCGCGGCCGAAGCTGCTGCCTTGCTTTCCGCATGGCGATGAAAAGCAGGCAGGCCGCGCTGACCAGGAAGGTCAGGCCGTCCAGGCGGTAATTCCAATGCAGATCAAAATGCCCGGCTTCACTCAAGTCGACCAGCATGCCACCCAGCCAGGCGCTGAGGATGCCGCCGATAGTGCCCATGGCGCTCAGCAGCGCGTTTGCGCGGACGATCTGGTCGTTTCGAATCAGCGTCGGCAGCAGCGCGTTGCGGGCCGGGGCGAAAAACGCCGCGAAGGCGCCTGTGAAAAACAACGGCAGCGCCGCCGAGTAGTCGCCCCAGCCTCTGGCGCCCAAGTAAGAGATCAGCGTTCCGCCCGCCGCTATGGGCAAGGCGAAGGACAGGCTCGCCATGACGCCGGCCCGGGCCAGGTCGGCGCCGATCATGCTCCACTTGCGGCTGAATCGATCGGCCCACCACCCGCCGATCGGCCCGAAAATGACGAACGGGAGAAAGAAACCGAACGTCAGCAGGGCCTGCAGGCGCGTCACGTCCGGCCGCTCCAGCCCGCCGCGCTCCTTGAGGAGCGCCATCTCGCTCAGGTGGTCGCCGATGGCGCTGATGCCGTAGGCGGCCCACAACAGAACGAAATTGCGGTTAAGGACAAGCAGATTGGGCAGGTGCAGCCCGCTTTGCCGGCCGGTGCTCGGAAGCGTTTCAGGAATGTCGTGTTCGTTTGACGCAGCACGCACGTTCGAGCAGTCCACCAGTGTACGCCGGACGACAGCCGGGTGTCCGTGGCGGAAAGACTTTACGGACGGGCCATCCGCTGGTAAAGCGGCGGCACGCGCCTTCGGCGCCTGGGCGGTGGAGAAATTGCCGTTTCACGCGCCCGAAACCGCCTGATCTGTATAAGATGTTGAGACCTCGGCGGTCTGGTCGTTTTGGTAACTTAAGAGGGCAGCCAATGACGCAGAACCGATTCTGCCGTGCGGCAAAGATCGCTCTTCCAGCTTTTTTAGCGCTGTTGGCCGGTTGCGAGGGGTCGGCGCGGCGCACGTCTCCGGCCGCCGCGCCCGACGAAACGCCCGTGGCGCCTCTTACGAGCCCCGAGCCGGCGACGGCGCCCAGCGCTCCGGCGACGGCTGTCCCGGAGCCCCAGGAAACGCCCGAGACACCCCCGGCCGCAGCTATCGAGCCGGCCCCCGCAGTGCCGCCTGAAGCGCCTAAGCCGGCGGAGCCGGAGTTGCCCCCATACATTCGAGTAGTGGAGCGCTTCCGGCCTTCCGAGCCGGCTTTGGTTCACCTGGACGACAGTTCACCCGAGCGGCTGGTTATCGAGACGCGTAACGTGCGCCGGCTATGGATCGATCGCGAACGTGCCCCACTGGTGACGAACCGTAGCGTCGTACTGCGCCTGGACGGGCAAGGCATCGAGTGGACGGGCGATTCGCGCACGCGTGAATTTGAGAAATCGGTAAACGGCGAGTGGGGCCCGGCCCGCGAGCGGAAGCGGTAGCAGGAATCAGTTGTCTATTTGCAGTTACCGGTTGTCAGTCGCTGGGCAACAAGCGTTAAACCCGCGAGACTGAGAACTGGCATACTGATAACTGAAGTTGACACGTATGACCGAGGAGACGCCTTATGTCTCTCGCGCGGGGTTGAAGCTGGAAGCCGCTCTGCGCGCCTTCGGAATCGACGTCAGCGGGTTCGTATGCTGCGACTTTGGCAGCCATACCGGCGGGTTCGTCGACTGCCTATTGCAGCACGGCGCAGCCCGCGTGTACGCGGTTGAGCCGGGATACGGCGTGCTCGACTACAACCTGCGGCGCGACCCGCGCGTGGTCGTTTGCGAACGAACTAACGCACTGAGGTACATTCCACCGGAACGGTGCGACCTGGTGACAATCGACGTCGGTTGGACGCAGCAGCGGCTGATCCTGCCGGCCGCCCGCCGCTGTCTCAAACCCGGTGGACATGTAATCACGCTCGTGAAGCCGCAGTACGAAGCTCCCAAAGAGATGCTTGTAACGGGCCTGTTGCCACCGGCGCGACTCGCACCAGTCCTGGGCGCTTGTCGCGCAGAGATCGAGCAACTGGGCTGGTCGATCCGCCGCCAAATTGAGAGCCCCCTCCGCGGGCATGGGGGCAATACCGAGTACGTGTTGTGGCTGTCTTCAAAAGAAAATGCGACTGAAACTCGTTCCCCCCATCAAAAGGCCGATTCATCCAAGCCGGCCGGCTGAGCCGGCTGCGCCCGCAGCCCCACCAGCGGCGCCAGGGCGTCGCGGATTTGTTCAGGTTGGAACGGCTTGCGGATGAAGCCCCGCGCACCGGCCTCGAGCAGGTGCGTGATGCGCGCTTCGCTGCCTTCGGTCGAGGCCACGATGATTGGAATTTCGCGCAGCCGCTCGTCGTCGCGCAAGCGCTCAATCAACTGCACTCCGGTCATCACCGGCATATTGATGTCCAGAAGCACGACCCCGATCGAATATTGATCCATGCGCGCAAGGGCCTCGATGCCGTTGGACGCTTCGTACACTTCGGCCACGTCCAAACCGCTGATCTCGATGGTGCGCTTGATCATGCGCCGCATGGTCACCGAATCGTCTACGATTAGTACATTCGCCGCCATAGTAATCTTCCTGGCTAGCTCATCCTGAACAAACCTCGCACCGCTTTCAGCTCCAGCACCACGTCCACGCCGATCTGCTCCAGCACTCCAAGATTCGCGCCGCACCGCTCGAGCACGGCCGGCTGGACCGCATACGCCAGGCCGTCGACTTCGCCGCAACCGACGCCGGTCAGCAGCCCGATGGCGTCCGCCAAGTGCACAATGTCCACCAACTGGTCCGGCGTGCCCAGCGCATCCGGGTCGTGATGATGGCGAATGCAGCGCACGATCGTGTCCGGCAGGCTCCAGGTGTGCGCCAGTCGTGCCCCGATCTCCGCATGCGTGAAGCCCAGTACCTCGCGCTCCGCATCTAGAAACGAGGCATTCTGCCCCTGCACGCGCTCCATAATCTCGCCGTACTCGGCCGCGACGTATTCGCTCAGCACCACTTTGCCCAAGTCGTGCAGCAGACCAGCCGTGAAAAGCACGGCGGCCTCCGGCGGCGCGTAGCGCTGCGCGAGCGATTGGCAGGCCAGCGCGACGGTCACCGAATGCTCCCACAGCGCGCCGGGCGCGAGTCCGTAGCCGCGCTGCGGGCGCGCCAGGGTGACCTGCATCGTGCCGGAAATCACGAGCTGCAGCACCTTGGCCGTACCGAGCAGCCGCGTGGCCTCGTCGATCGAGCGGACGCGCCGCACCAGCCCGAAATAGGCCGAATTGCACAGTCGCAGCAGGTCCGCGGTGACGGTCGGGTCGTAGCGGATGATGTCGACAATCTGTTCGACGGAGCTGGCCGGGTTGTTGATGACCTGGATGAGCCGCGAAGCCGTGTCGGGCAGGCGCGGCATCTCTGTGACGCGTTCGACGATCTGTTCCAGCGTGCGAGCAATCACAAGGGCACCTCCCGGTCGCGCGTTTTGACGGTGACTTCGCCGGTGCCGACGTGCAGGCGCAGGGTGCGACTGACCGAGCCGCCCACGTCCTCGCCATCGATCATTACGCCGTTTTTCCAGAATAGCTGGCGCAGGGCCAGGTAATTGCGCTTGCCGATATTGAAGGTCCCGCGGTCGTCGAGCAGCATCGAGCCGCCGGCGACCTTGACCACCAGGCGGTTCTTGACGCCGCCCAATTCGTACAAGGCCCGGAACAAGCGCGGCACGCCCGTGTCGCAGAACATGCCCGGGGCGTTGCCGGCTTTCTCCGGCGACAGTGCGGAATCGGGCAGCATGTAATGCAACATGCCGCCCGCTCGCACCACCGGATCCCAGATGCTCACGCCGATACAGCTACCCAAAGAGTAGGTGACGAGCGTGGTGTCGGGGTCGCGGGATACCGCCAAATCCGCGATATCGACCACCAGCAGGGCCATGGTTTCTTCTGCCCGCGCGGCGCCGCGCGCCGCGCCCGTGAGGTGGCTTTAGCCCTGCAGGCTTTGTTCGATCTCGCTCAGCTCCTCGCTCGAGAGGACCTTGTCGACGTCGAGCAGTATTTTCACCTCGTCCTTGACCTTGCCCAAGCCGAGGATGAACGA
>ERZ795050.2182-NODE-2182-length-22621-cov-4.950013_pt1 | contig 22621 bp, 28 predicted proteins | sample MGYA00375134_ERZ795050 | MGnify/ENA primary metagenome ERZ795050 (study PRJEB30179, sample SAMN05720221) | activated sludge metagenome | isolation source: Anaerobic digester | place: Japan | collected 2015-05-26 ... | reverse complement strand
AGTTGAACCGGCCGCCCCACTTGCGGATGTCAACTTCCAACGCTTGCTCAACTAAGATGGAGAAATCTCCGGAGGGGTCGAAGAGTAACCATTCGATCAACCAAGGCTGTCTTCAGTTCGGACGATTCTCCGATCGGACGCCGGATCCGGACACCGCCACAATGAGCGCGAGGCAAGTTTCGCAGGGTGTCCAGACGGGCTCTTCAGACAACGACATCCGGACTCCCCAACGGCTGCAACCGGAATCCGAAACGCCGCCGCAATTGCTGTTTTCGATCGTAATAGCAACGGCAGGCAACTGGAATCTTTCTCTGGAAAAGAAGAGGCGCGCTCCCACTACGTCGCGCGCCTCCAACTGTCCCAACTGCGGGGTGCGGTATTACGGTACCAACACGGGGGAAACCGGTAGCGAAGTATACTCGCCGGGATCGCTTCCCATCTCCAGCGCGATGGCTGAGAACGATCCCTCCACCGCTTCGATCACGACGGTTCCTAAGAAGGTTTCGCCCGCCAGCTGCGGAAAGTGCTCGTCCATGAAGCGCGGTACCTGACCATTCGCCGGAATCGTCAACTCCACGGCATTCTCATCAGCCCCAAGGAATTCAGGAGGTTGGCCGTCTTCTCCCAACAATGTCAAAACGACCTGAATCGGATACGTCTCATTGTTCCGGATCGCAATAGCCGTCCGGATATCACCCTCTTGCCGGACCGGAGCGATGGCGCGAACCATCGGCGCAGACGATCCAAAACCGGCGATGCCGATACCCGGAGTATAGAAGCGAACGACCCCGCCTACCGGAACATTCGAAATCACCTCAGCCGAACCCACGGTCAACGCCCCTTGCCCGCTGGTCGCCACAGTAGTAGCACCCAGCGGCGGAATCACAAAGGGTACCTCCGAAACCGGCGGCGCCGGCGCAATCACGCCGCCTACTCCCCCCAACATGACCGGCAGCGGCATGCCTTCACCGTCATAAAAAGCTAGGACCCCTTCGGCTTCGGTGGTCGTCGAGGTATTCGTCAGAACGATGGAAGACGTGAAACCGTCGCCGTTACCAAACTGTGGAAAGTACAGAGCCACGCCGGGCCCGGGAATCTGGGCCCGCAACTCACCGTCTGGAAACGCCTGAGTGCGGACGTTGACGTAAAGATTACCGGCAAGCAAATCCGCCAGAACTCCTCCGAAGTCGTCCACATCCATCGGCGTCACCTCGGCCATGAGGGTCGTGGAAGCCCCTAAGCCGAAAACAACAGGTCCGGTGGCTCCCGGAGCTCCACGATGAACCGCGGCGGCCAGGACGCCGCCGGCGTCATGGCCGCAGGCCACCGCCAAATTGTCTTGCAGCGGCGTAAGAACCGCCGCGCAAACACCCGAATTCTCCGTGACCACGGGCGGCACTTCATTGTCTCCCGACAACCGGAAGGATACCGCACGGTCCGCCGGCGGGCCGATTCGGCCACCTATCTCGCCCTCCGGATAACCCTCCGACTGGATATTCACGTAAAGCAGACCCGCCTGCAGCGCCTCCACCTCGTCCGCCGCAAGCGTAAACACTCCCTTCATGGGAGAAAACGCCGACTCGAACGACAGCACCGGATCACCGATTGCATCAGCGACCGCCACGTGGATCTGCGCCGCTTCCGCGCCCGCTACGTTGTGCGAGCAAACCATGCCCAACACGGACGAGTCCGGATCAAAAACCGCCAAACATCTGCCCGTGGCAACACTCTCGTTCGGCGGAACTTGTTGGGCTCCCGAAAGGCGTACGTCGTAGACTTGGGCGGATAGCGGAACCAAGGCTAAGCAGAACACAGGCAAAAGAATGAGTAGCAACCGAAAGTTTTGGAACCTAGTGTGTCTCATCGGTCAAACACCTCCTTTGCGACCAAATCACGAAGCTCTCGTCAACGCTGTCCCCCAAGCAGCCTACCGGCCGGTAGAAACCGCCGGATTACGAGCTCCCTCGTCCATATAGACGGTATTCTACCGGAATTCAAAGCTAAGAGAACATGGAATTCTCTAAGTCTCGTTGTTTGGTACTCCATACGGTTGGACCTCGCCCGAGATTGTACGGAACACACGGGCCGGTGTTATACTCACTCGCGAAGTAGGCGCGGCCTTCCTGCCACGGACTGCGGGGCCGTAGGTGGGGCGCTGCAAGGTTCGTCAAGAGACGCAAAGGCGGGTTAAAGGTCGGTCAAAGGACTGCTTTCCTCGTTTCCCGTCAACCTACTCTGTGACGCTTACGGGTACTAGACTAGTTCTCGAGGAGGATGCTACAAATGATTGTCACAACAAAGAAACTGTTCGAGCATGCCTACGGAAAGTACGCGATCGGTGCATATAACATCAATAATCTGGAACAGACCGTGGGTTTGTTCCGCGGCAACCTGATGAGCCGGGCTCCCTTTATTCTTCAGATTTCAAAAGGTGCCCGCTCCTACACGGACAAACGATTCCTCGAAGCTCTTATTCGGGCTGCAGACGAGATCTTTCCGGAAGCCATTTTCGCCGTCCACCTGGATCACGGCGACGAAGAGACCTGCTACGACTGCATCGACAGCGGTTTCTATAGCTCCGTAATGATCGACGCAAGCCATGAACCTTTCGAGAAGAACGTAGAGATCACGAAGCGCGTCGTAGACTACGCCCACAAGAAGGGTGTTGTCGTGGAGGCGGAACTCGGCGTGCTGGGCGGCGTCGAAGAACACATCTCCGTGGCCGAAGGCGACGCCCGCCTGACCGATCCCGACCAGGCCAAGAAATTCGTCGAGCTTACCGGCTGCGACAGCCTTGCCTGCGCCATCGGAACCAGTCACGGAGCTTATAAGTTCAAAGGGTCCCAGGGCGTACGCTTCGACGTCTTGGAAGAGATCCAGAAGCGGCTGCCCGGTTTTCCCCTGGTCATGCACGGTTCAAGCTCCGTGCCCCAGGAGGAAGTCGAGCGGATCAACCGCGCGGGAGGTAAGCTCGAAGGCGCGCGTGGCGTAGACGAAGACCAGTTCGCGCGGGCGGCCCAGTTGGGTGTCACCAAGGTGAACATCGACACCGACGGACGACTCGTGTGGTGCCGCGTTCATCGGGAATACTTCCGTGATCACCCGGCCGAGTTCGATCTTCGGAAACCCGGCAAAGTCTTCATGGAAGAGTATGCCAAGTTTATCGCTCACAAGAACGAGAAGCTGGGCAGCGCCGGCCGACTGGACGAGGTGCGGAAGCTTTTTGCGTCATAGACGACCTCGAAATCGGGGGCACGCACGAGTTTCTGCTTTAAGTCACAGGGAACAAAGGCCCCGGGGAATGTGTTCGGCACTTTTTTCTTTCGGGAGAGTCGAAGCCGGCGGCTGTCCGCACGAGTCATTTTCGCTCGGGTAAAGCCGCCGGCTCGAGTTCGCCCATGCAAGAAGGCGGAGAAGTCTTTTTGAGCTTGAGAAATTTAGGAGGAGGTTGAGGATCTTCCTCGCAAGCGGGGAGCGAAGCGGAATCTCGGTCAGTCGGTCCACTCGCGGACGCGTGATTCATCCGATAGGAGGTCCCCGGCGCATGGCCGTGTCGACGGCGGTGAGGGCTTCCACGACGGCTCTTCGGCTGGGGAAGCCAGCGGTGGAAGACGAGGCTTGGAGGGCGGGAACCTTGACGGCTTTCTTCCGGGCGTGGGTGAAATCCCCTCCTGGTGGAAGAGTTGCTTCCAGGCCTCGGTTCAGACCCGGTATTGTCAAGCACTTGCGGGTGACATTCGGGCGCGCCCCAATTTCGAACAGTTAGTAAGGACGAGGATCTCGGCCCAGCTCGTCGGAGTGCAGTTCCGCCAATTTCCGAAGAATCTCGTCGGTTCTGCGACGAAACACCTCGACGACGTCGGGATCAAAAGCTTCCCCGGCTCCCGAAACGATCATTTCGATAGCCCGCTCCCCGCTAAGCGGCGCCTTATAGGGACGCCATGACGTCAAAGCGTCGAAGACGTCCGCCACCGCTACGATCCGACACTCGACGGGTATCAGTGTACCCTTGAGGCCCCGCGGATACCCCCGCCCGTCCCAGTGCTCGTGATGCCCCAGCGCAATCGAACCAGCCGTCTGCAACAGAGGATTGGGAAAGCGATGTGTCGGTCCTCCCTGCCTTGAAGAATCCAAAGACACGAGAAGGGGGACGATCTTGGGATCATGAGATAAGATCTGAGCTCCGATTTCGCAGTGGCGTTCCATGAAGCGCCTCTCTTCCTCGCTCAGTCGACCTTCCTTGAGAAGAATGGCGTCGGGGATTCCGAGCTTGCCGATATCGTGCAGGGTACTGGTCAAACCGACTAATTCCGCCTCCTCCGCAGGCAAGCCGAGCCCTTCGGCCAGCAGACGCGAAACCAAGGCAACCCGTACGACGTGATTGCCCGTGGCATCGTCACGCGATTCGGCGGCCTTCGCCAACCGTAAAATAATCTCCCGTTGGCTCAGCTCCAACTCGCGGGTTCGCTCCTTCACCCGCCGATCCAGTTCTTCGACTTGCCGGGCCAACCGATCCTCGTACTCCTTCAAACGAAGAGTACTCCGAATCCTGGCCAGCAGATCTTCCCGGCTGATGGGCTTATTGAGAAGATCAGTCGCACCGAGGTCCAACGCCTCCCGTTTCAGGGCCTCATCGTGATCCCCCGTCACCATCACGACGGGAAGCCGCTCCGTCGCCTCTCTTTGCCGCAATGTGCGCAATAAGTCAAAACCGTCACGCCCGGGCATTCGGACGTCCGAAACCACCAAATCGACTGAATGCTCTTCGATAAGCTCCAGCGCCTCCTCCGTCGATCCGCAGAAACGGCACGTCCAAGGCTGGTCCTGCAAGAGTGCCGACAGCAAGCGGAGCACAAGGGGATCGTCGTCGACAAAAAGGATGTTCGGACCGTGACTTCCCATAGCTCAGTTGTGCCGTCTCACAAGCTCATTCAAGTCGACCCCACTCATTCCAGAGGGACCGACAGAACCGATTTTCTTAGTCACGCGGGTCGCTCCGCACCAAGTCCGACCTGCCGTCATATCACCGGACCCGCATACTCTCGACAACCAGTCCTGAACTACGTCAGTGACCACCTTCACCATCGGCGCCCCCGGATATCGGCGGCTCTCCCTTCATCCACCACGGAGCCGTCCCAAACCAGAGGATCGTCCCCACGAGCATCAAGTCGGCGTGGACTTCCCAGCGCATCGTCCCGTTGAACACCAAAAAGGACGGCACCACCGTCAACACCAAGCCGATTACCGACAGCAACTTTAACAGACATTTCATGCCGGTTCCTCCGTCAAAGGAGCGTTACGCTGCTGCAAGTAGCTTCCCCCAACATATACCAAAACAGCCAAAAACCAAGCCGGCAACGCCTTGAAGTAAATCTCTAAAGGGAGTAGAAATACAAACGCGATTGAACCCAGCCAGGCCGCCAAGGAAGGCCAGCTGAAGACGACACGCCAAAGCTCGGCATACCAGCGTTTCAGTCCCAGTCGGGGCAACAGCCAGTAATCTGCGAGAAGAACGGCCCCCATCGGCATGAGGAGTAACCCGTACAGAGCCACAAAATCCAACAACTGCATCATAATCGCCGGAAAACATGCGGCTACGGTCGTGGCCAGACCGGTCGCCAAGGTCACCTTCCAGCGTTTCCAGTTGGGCGTCGCTACCTGGAAAGCCAGGCCGGCTCGATACAGCGTCGGGTTCGCAGTGGTCCAGCCGGCCACCACGACGCAGACGGCTCCAGCGACACCGGCTCCCAGATACGCGATCGGTCCCGGAGCCACCTCTCCCAAAGCGGCAGCGCACAGAATCCCGGAAGCGATCCACGCGACAAAGTGTCCCAGGTAGACCCCCGCCGCCGACGCCAGACCGTAGTACCACTTCCGCGCGTATCGGAGGATCGTCAGATCCGACATACCGATATGCATGGCCAAGTTGCAAAACCAGGCGAAGAACAGAACGTGCCAGAAGGTGAAGTGGGTTTGCCCTTCCACCACTTGCCCCGTCCAGATCTTTTCGTTGGCGATCCGCCAAAAGTCACCCAGCGACTCGCAACCCAGCCGAGGCAAGGAAGCGACAGCCGCCGCCACAAACACCAAGAACATCCAGGGAACACACACACGCGAAAAGCGGGAAATCTTCTCGAAACCTAAAATCGCGAGCAACGTCACGACGCTGCCTACCAGGAAGACTACAAGAACCCAGGTCACGCTGGTCGGATAACGATCCGTCAACTGTGGCATCGGCATCCGAAAAGGAAGCCCCACCGCCGTGGCGGCCACCGAAATCATGGCACCCGCCAAAAAGCAAAACATCAGAGCGTTGACCACCGAGTACAGGTAGGTCACCAAGGGACCTGCGACCTTTCGCAGCTGCCAATACATGGTCAGGCGGTTCCGGACCGCCACCGGAGCGCAAACAAACGTCCAGCTGAGAACCGCCAGCAGATTTCCCAGCAGCAACCCCAGGAAAAGATCTTTCGCCGTCACACCATGCACGACGAACAGCGGTCCGATCACAAACTCGGTGCCAGCCACATGCTCACCGGCGTACATGGCGAGAAAACTCTTCCAGCCCTGTAAGCGGCTTTCGCTGACCGGCTCCCGGTCAAATTCGTACATGGAATCAAGTCGCTGCACCAGGCTGTGGACCCCTTGCGCCATCTTCCGCTCCTCCCCCGGGACAATTCAGTCTCCACACGACCCTGGAGACTGCGCTACCATACCCACCGTCGCCGTCATCCTGGGCGACGGCAATCTGATCGGGTTTTTCGCCAAATGACCGAAAGAGTTTATTACACTGATTCTTACGCGCAAGAGTTTGCGGCCGCCGTCACACAATTGACCCACTTGGACGGGCAAGCGGCCGTGATTCTCGACCGGACCTGTTTTTATCCGGAGTCGGGGGGACAGCCCTACGACACGGGCTTTCTCGGGTCCAGCAGGGTCACCGCGGTAATGGAGCGCAACGATGAGATCCTCCACTTCCTGGCCGGAGAGGCTCCGCTCCCCGGCTCCGTAGTGCGGGGTCGTATTGACTGGTCACGACGTTTCCGCTTCATGCAACAACACACGGGACAGCACATCCTGTCCCAGGCCTTCTTGAGGCTCGCAGGCGCTGAGACGGTTTCTTCGCACCTTGGGGAGGACGATTCGACGATCGATTTGTCGATCGATGAAATGACTCCCGAACTTCTGGAAAGCGTCGAGACGGAGGCGAATCGTGTCGTTTTCGAAGACCGCTACGTGGCGATCCGATTCCTTTCCCCGGAGGAGGCTCACCACCTGAGTTTGCGCAAACTACCCGAGCGCTCGGGGAGTATCCGGATTATCGACATCGAAGGTTACGACGTCACCGCATGTGGAGGCACTCACTGTCGCCGGACCGGAGAAGTGGGATTAATCCTCGTCTGCGGACAGGAACGCGTTCGCCGGAAGCCTCGCATTCACTTCGTTTGCGGCTTTCGAGCGTTGGAGCTGGCCCGCCGGGATCTCCGCGTGACCAACCGACTGTCCGGCTTGCTGTCGTCATCTCCCGACATGTTGGTGTCCACCGCGGAGCGTCTCCTCGAACAAAACGAACAGTGGCAGCGTCGGTCGCGGGAGCTTGAGGAAAAGTACCTGAGCCAGGAAGCCCGCTCAACCGCTGTCGCGGCGGAGATGCTACCCGGAAGAGGTCGGCTGGCCTGCAAGATTCTCTCGGATGCGGACCCCGAGGGACTTCAACGCTTTGCAGCGCTTGCGATTGCCGAAGCACCCGATCTGATCCTGGTGGCCGCAGCCTCCGTTCCAGGTGCACCGGTCCTGTTAACCAGGGGCCCGGACGCTCCGCAAGTGGATTTGCGCCCGGCTTTTGAACTGGTCCGACAGCTGGTGGGCGGAAGAGGCGGAGGTTCGCCGCAGCGGATTCAAGGTGGCGGGGGAGACCCTCAAAAGCTGCCGGCAGCCCTGCAGGTCGCCGTCGAAGCCGTGAAATCGGCGATAAACCTTACGCCCGAACAATCCGGATAGAACAAGCCCCCATAAGGTGTTTCGAGGCCGGAGGAGGTCACGGGGATGCACCCTCGCCCGAAACCAACGTACCCTTAGGCAACTTCTTTGAAAGAGCCGGGCTTGAACGAACTCACCGCAGGTCGGATAACCCGGTGCCATGCGACTCCGTTGCTCGCGATCACAGTCGGCCGAAGTTTTCAAAGGCCACGTCGGCTTCCGCCCGGCTCTTCCGTTGGTTCAGCCAAATCGGCCGCCTTCCGTCATGGTTCGAATCCGCCGCCCCGATTCACTTAAGCGTCGGCCTGCGCGGCACGGTAATCGACGGCGCGAATCGGAGCTCACCCCTCGGCCTCGTCGGAAGAACCGCCTACAATGTGTGGTGTCCTCCTTCTGTGAGGACGATCGACTCGCCCTCGGCATCTACCCCGACTTCGGTTTTCAAACCAACCGGGCTCTTCACGCCTTGCTCCGGGACCGCCCTCGGGCTGACCAGGCGACTTATCCCCCGGGCGTTCTTGGCGTTCCCGAACGAATAACCCTTCCCGGCTATTCTTCGAGAACCTCCTCGACCGACACGATCCGGATGTTCTCCTCCCGTACCGGAATCGGATACCTCTGGATCTCGCGGTCTTCCGCCAGCACCTCCGGCGGTTTTTGCGTCGGATACGTAATGGGGGTCTCCTCTCCGCTGACCAACATTCTCTTTAACCCCTCCGCGTCCTTCGTGATGAAGACGATCCAGAACTTGTCCGCCTGGAGGTGCCGCTTCACCGCTGCGTTGACCTCGTCCGCGGAAAGCGCCTGCAGCGCCGCCGGGATCCGCTTCAAGAATCCATCCGGTTGCAGTCCGTAGAAAACGTCGTCCAGGGCGTAACCGAGGCGGCGGCTCAACGTCGAGCCATAATTGACCGTGTAGTTCCGCAAGAAGTCCCTGGTCGTTTCAAACTCCTCAGGAGAAAGTCCTTGCTCCACCAGCCGTCGGAGCTCCCGAAGTGCGGCGCGGGTGGCAAACAAGGCCCGGGCGTGAAGATCCCCCGATCCCAACATCGACACGGGGCGAATCCAGATCTGAAAGATTTGGCTGCGCCGGCTGACGTTGACCGGCGGAAGGCTGCGTCGGTGCCCCATGGGGAATGCCTCGATGTAGCTGTAATCACCGTAGTTCATACCCCGGGTATCCCGGATGACCTGGTAAAGGTGACTGGCGGAATTACGATGCTCACCCAACCAGGAGTTCGCCAGGAATAAGGGCATGAAGTCGGGATCGGAACGGGTGACACCGATCGGAAAGCCCAGGCTGATCGCGGTAGCCTTCGTGTCTTTCTCGACGATCAGCACGCGGATGCCGTCGGGCGGCTGCGGCTGCGGGGCGGGCACCCGGACGACCTCACCCGTCGGCAAAGCGGCCAAATCCTTCCGGACCCGCTCGGGGAAATCGGCTGGATACCCGCCGCCCAGGCCGACGACCACGTTGTTGCGAACGTAGTACCGGCGATAAAACTCCTGGACGTCGGATAGTTGCAAGCTTTCCACGGATTTGACGTAACCCTCGACGGGGTGCTCATACGGGGTCCCACGGAAGATTTCCCGATAAAGAAGTTCCTTGCCCAGTTCCTCGTCGCTGGAAAAGCGGCGAAGACGCTTGACGTAATTGTACTGTTCCTCCTTGAGCCGTTCGAAATCATCGGGACGGAACGCGGGCTGCAGTATCGCGTCTCGAAGAAGCTCGTAAAACTCTTCCAAGTTATCGCGGTGAACCGTGCCGCGAAACACAGTCATCTCCTTGTCGACGGAAGCTTCGTAGCGAGTGGCCATCGGATATAAGCGCGACAAAATGTCCGAATAACCTAGCTTCCGAGTGGATCCCTCGGCCAGTAGACTCGCCGTCAGAGAAGCCAACCCTTCCTTCCCGGATGGATCGTTTTGGCTGCCGACACGAAACCAAACGGCGACCGCCACGAAAGGAGATTCGGGTTCCTCGAGAGTGACCAGCACAGGGCCTTCCTCGGCCGGTTCGTTGCATGCCGCCGCAACCATGACAATGAAACCGATGAGCAACCAGAGTCCTGCTTGTTTCATCGTGTCGCCTCCTGTGGGTAGAGGACCACTGTAGTCAGTCGTTCCGTCCGCAGGTACGTCTGGGCGGCCCGCTGGACATCCTCCGGGGTGACGTCCTCCAGGGTCGTAAAGTAGTCTTCCACGGCCTCGATCCCGCCGGTCGGTACCACGAATCTCAGCAAGGAGAAGGCGGTCTGTTGGGCCGTTTCGAGCCCCATGAGGAATCCGTAACGAAAAGCCTTCTTAGTGTCTGCAAGTCGGTTGGCGTCACACGGTTCTTCTTGGAAACGCTTCGCCGTCGCCAGTAATGCCTCCTCGATTTCAGGAAGCCGATCCTGTTGCGGAACCGTAGCCGTCACCGAGAGAAGGCCGGGATCCCGCGGCGGCTCAAAGTCCGCCGTAAGACGCTGGACCTTGCGTTCCTCCAGAACCAGCCGGCGGTAAACTTCCGAGCTCTCGCCGAAAGCGAGCTCCCCGAGGAGACTCGTGGCAATCACCGTGCGATCGCTTGCCGACCAGGCGGGTCCCTTGAAGTTCAGGGAGAGGATCGGCAGGGTTTGTCCGGGAAAGTAGACTTCTTTGCGCCGCGGTTCCCGCTGCTCCGGCTCGGGCTGGATCTTCGGCGGGACGTAGCCGGGCTCCCAGTCCGCGTAGTGTTCCCGAATCATCCGTTCGGCGGTGTCCCAGTCGAAATCGCCGACCAGCAGGAGTACACAATTTTCCGGGCGGTAGTAGCGCCGGAAAAAACTGCGGCTGTACTCGTATCCCTCCGGCATGCTGCGGACATCCGGCTCCAACCCGATGGTCAGATGTCGGTACGTGTGCCGCGTAAACGCCGTGCCCCGGACGGCCTCATATAGATGAAGGAAAGGATTCGCCCTGCCCTGGTTGAATTCCCCGAGCACTGCGCCGGCCTCCACTCGGAAGTCCTCTTCCGAATAATCGAGGTTCTTGAACCGGTCCGCCTCCAAGTCCATGACTTGCGCCAGAGATTCGGAGGAAGCCACCACGTAGTAGACGGTCATGTCGTCACTCGTGAAGGCGTTGTTGTCGGCGCCTATCCGGGTAAGAACGCCACTGTGATCGGGGTATTTCTTCGTGCCCCGGAACATCATGTGCTCGAAAAAGTGGGCGTAACCGCTCCGGCCGGGTTCCCATTCATCCCGGCTGCCGGTGCGTACGGCGGTGACATAGGCGATCTGCCCGGGACCTCCCGCTCGAATCAGGTAGGCTCGGAATCCGTTGTCCAGGTCGATCCGTTTGTAGGGATATGGAAACGTTGCGCCTTCAAGCGCGGCGATCGATGAGACGGCGAGGCACCCTAAAATTGCTAGCAGCCATTTGGTATTCATTCCCCCTCCCGAAATTACGAGCAATTGACTCGGTTTGTACGGCTCCGATACCGGGACTCGCGCTGCAGGCCGCGCAGATATTCTGCCGCAGCTTTGCTCGCGTGTCATCTTTGCCGAATGTTCGAGCCTACCGTCCAAACGGATTCCAGGTTGCTTCGGATCGTTAGCCGGATGCGGTTACTCCGCACAGGCTTGACGACTAAGAAATTCGGCGCGCCGGGGTCAGCCCCGCACGAAAGTCCTACTTATCGGATCGATCGGAGCTAAACGAGCGAGGAAGAACCCGTTGCCATCGGCGAAGAGCCGGCGGGCAGTCTGCCAAAACGGGCATGCACCGGAAAACCGAGACGGGTGGTCCTTTCCCGGGGGCTGGACGGCGTGCCGGGCGCGCCGTGGTCCCCTGCTTCCTCCAGCGTTCCACCACCTCATCCTTGGCATCCTTCGTGTTTAGCTTTGTCGGGACGCCGCAGGTTTAGCGTTTGAGCGATATGATTGGCGACACGCCCGAGTATCGCCCGCAAGTGCTTGACAACACAGCCTCGAAACCGAGTCCGGCTCCAATCTCTTCGTCCGGAGGAGGTTTTGAGCCACGCCCGGAGAAACTTCGTCCGATTGTGCCCGGCTCCCGCCCATCGCACGATCCGGTCCCGAACAGCACGTTCCTACCCCTGAGCCAGGCTTCCCGGCGAGAGGCTTCGGCCGAGCGACTATCCGTCGGAGGAAGAAAACAGTGTCCCTTATTCTTACCTTATTCTTAGGCCGAAGAACTCTCCGTCGAAGGCCTGACGGCCGTCCGGACTCCCACCCACCACAGTCTCCCCTATACGACCGAATGAGTCCTCCCGGGGGTTGGAACAGCCGACCGGGATCCCGGTTCCGCCCCGTAAGAGAGGACGACCCTCGTAATCCTCCCAACATTCTGAAGGCCGAACCCTCTTCGGTGATTTCCTGCGTGCGTGGACTCGAGCGAGCCGCCTTACCCAACCGCAAACATCCTGCACGAACGAGGACCGGCTTCAACTCTCCCCGAAGAAAAAAGTACCAGACGTGCTCCCCGAGCCTTTATTTCCAATGACTTAGAGCCGAAACTCGTGCGTGCCACCGATTTCACCAATTTCAGAGCTAAGGGCATTGGAGCAGGCGCGAGAACTCGGCACGGTAGTCGTCGATGACCGGCGCCGTCGAGAGAAACAGGGCGTTCTCGTAGTTGTTTTGCTCGGCGGCGGCCGACCAGTTATAGCTTCCGGTGACCAGAGCGTTGCCGTCCACCACCATGAACTTGTGGTGCATGCTCCCGTACAAGCCTTCGCCCTGGCAACGGCGAACCTGGAATCCCAAGGACTCGAGGTACGGTATCTCCGAGCCGAGACCTCCCGCCTGCTGCCGATCCGTCACGATCCGCACCCGCACGCCTCGATTGCGGGCTCGGATGAGGGCCCGGCCGAGCTCGTCGGAAGTGAACGAGTAGATCGCCACATCGATCGTGGAGGCGGCCCGGTCAATTTCGTCGATCAGGCGATCCCGGATCCCTCCGCGCGGCGAAAACCGTGCTTCGGCGGAGCCCACGCCGCCCGGAACTTGCGCGTCATCCACCCCCGTGACTACAGGAACCGTGGAAAGGGCGTACGCCCCGAAACGTAGGCCCACCAGGGCAAAAGGTTCTGAGGACTCCACAGTTATCGTTCCATGGAATGGCGTGGGCAGTTTGGTGAAAGCTTCGGAAAGAAAGTTGGCGGTTTGCCGCTCCTCCATAGACAGGGAACACGTCTCCCACAAATTTCCAGCCGGATCGTAGGCTCTCAGCGTAATTGACGCGTCTCCGGGGCGGAAGACCGCGAACCCCGTGTCGACGTGGGCATTTCGCTCCCCGGGCAAGGAGCAAACCCTCGTGGCGGAGACCGGCAAGACGCTCGTCTCGGCGCCTGACTCGAAGTGAAAAACGGCAACCCCCGAGACACCTTGGCGGTCCGCCCTAAGAATGGCGTACCCGGTGCGCAGAGGATCCGAAGCACCCGTAGTGCGGAGCGTGACACTTGCGTGAGGAATCAGTTCGAAATCCCGGCGGTCGAAGCTGTCGCCCGTCTCGAACGGGAGGGCTTGGCGGAAACCACCGGGGTTAAAGAACTCTATCGAGACCTGCGCCGGGCCGTCCCCCGCGTTCAAGAGGACGAAACTCATGTTGATACCGGATCCGTCTGCGTAGTGAGGGAAGATGAGCTCCCTGCCCAGAACCGTTGCCAGTGACAAGCAGGACGTAAGAGCGATCAAGAAGAGAGGGCGCTTTGCGCTCATGGCCACCTCCGGTTGTTGTGGAACACCGGGGGGAAACGGAGCGGGATAAGGACTTGCAGACCTTGCCGATGTCCACGGGGAATGCACGTTTCGCTTGATCGGGAGACCTCCAGGAAGGTGGGAAGGGCGTCCCGGTCAAGAAATGGGTGATCGAGGTCCCGGCCTTCGTCGCCGTCGGGTACCCCGGAGTCCGGGCCCGCCGGGAGGAACCGTACCTCCCTTGCCGTTTCCAGCCCCTTGCCGGGCGACGCTTCGCGATGGTCATTGAGAAACCGGTGCAAGACGTCCTCGGGTTTGTAGGAGTTACGAGCAACCACCCCGAACCTGCCGTCCGGTCGTCCGACAAAGATCTTGTCTGAGAAATCACACATCACACTCGTCGGCCCCGGCCTCCCGCCGCTTGCGCCGATCCCCCTCCGCTCTGCCGGGCCGGGGTTAAGGTGGTCCCGCCTTGAGCCGCGGTCCGCCGGCGGCTGCACGCACCGAGCCGGTGTCAGTTGCCGGTCGGCCGGCTTCCAGTTTTCAAGTCAGATCATGCCCGGGCGGCACTCGCGCAGAAGTGACGCGGCTCACAGCTTGCCGGAATTCGGGACGATCCCCTCGGGCCTCTTACTCGCAAAGAGTCACCTCGCGAACTGCAATCCACTTTTCGGAGGTCTTTGACCCGATCTTCGCCTCGTCCCTGGAGTCTGGAGGCCGTGTTGCTGCGTATTCCGGGGCAAGGTGATCGCCCGTTCCCATCGAAGTCATCCACGAATCTCCGGGAAGTTGTTTGATGGTTCCGACGTGAGGGTGTTCACCTTTGGGGTGGGCGGCGGAAACGCCAAACACAAGATCCCGAACGGTGGACAACTCCGGCGGAATAGGCGGTCCGTTCCTTTGATCCTTTGCTGTTCTTTAAGCCTGGACGGGCCTTGCGCAAACTCGCTTGAGTAAAAAGACGCGCTTCCGGCTCTCAATAATTTCCCTACCGCCCGGAGAGGTATGAAAACAGTGTCCCTTGTAGCCCCTCCCCTTCGGCGCAGGAGCATCTCTCCGCTCCGTTTGATCGTCACTGGCGACCCGCCAGGCGTGTCGCTCCCCCAACAACTACTACACCCAGGATGCTCCGCCAGTCCACGCAGCTGGCACGCCCTTGCGACAACACCCCTCCTCGAGCTTCACACCCAGTGAGAAGCCAGTAAACCGCCCAGAACTAACTCAACTCGCATAAGTGTACTCCCAACCCAGTAACTTCCTCCCACCGCGGCCGCACGAGGTGCAGAAATCCCCACCCCCCTACTAAGTCCCACAGCAAGCACACAGAAGTACCATAGCTCAAACACATTCACACAGGAGCTCATTAGGCTCAGCCACCAGGGACCTCCAATAAAACTCCAAACGTCCGGGCACACCTTATCTCCCACCCATTGAACCCACTCACCATACCCATCGAAAACACCAACCAGGTACACGTAGCATGCTAGCCATTCTATACAAAGAATCAATTCCGCATGTGCTGTAGTCAAGAAAATTATATAACTCACAATCCCTGTCTAGTAAGGCCAGCAAGCAGAAGAGAAAACTGGTCGCAACCACCCACTTTACAATCAGCAACACAGGAACTGCGAGTTCCCCAAAGACTTCCACTGAGTCGAACGCGGCAAAAACGCCATGGCGACCAGCCACCGCCGACCCATAGCCAGCGACCCTCCCCGAATCTCTAGAAAGGCTATACATACTGCGAACGAGTACTATATTTCCTAAGGATACCACAAAAAAGCATACCATCCAACGCACCTCCCTGGTAATCCTCCCAAACGATGCATGCGGACATAGCAAAACTCCAGCAAGCAATCCAATATCAGCAATGACAGACTTCAGTCGCATTCTATCTTTATCAGGTTAGGTGAATCTAGTCGTTACTCACCAGCAGCATTCTTCCAGTCCAGTTATCCATGAATTCCGCCATTGTTGTCTTCACGAGGCCAGCATTCGGATCAAAATATATAACGTCATTACCTCCATCAGTGTTAAGCAACACAACAAAATGACAGCCTTTTAATACGGCAATCCCTGGCACACGTACAAAACCTAGATCAGCATCGGTGACATTCTAACCTTCCAAAAACAGTCCATGTTCCCTGCCAACTCTCTGCAAGTCAAACAGAGAACTACCTCTCAAGTTTGTCTTCACTTTCCTCACTATCACATCTAGATCTACTTTGATTCCATGAAGCTCCAACAACATTTTCAGAGAAGCTGGTCCACAGTCGTAGAGCGTCTTCTGCCGGGCAGAATAAAGAAGTTCTTCTTTCTGGACTACACATCTATTTAGGCTTCTCATGCTCAGGGAAGTTATGTTGGGCTGTCTATTGCAATGCAGCGGAAAACTATGAGAACTGAGGGGGAAGATTGTCCAACCCAGCCAAGAGGCGAATACAATTATTCCTAAGATAGTTGTGCATAAAAATGTTCTTTGCTGAGCTCTAGTCGGAGACATAACTAACTCTGTTATCTGCTTTGACAACCACTACTGTCGGTACGCGTCGTACGCCCAACTGGGCGAGGTCACTTGGCCTAATTACGGAAAACACGGGAAAGGATAAAGTTGTCTGTTTAGTCCATCTCTCCACCTCTGAAATTGAGTTGTTTGCTATCACTATAAGGCTTAGCTTAACCTTCCCCGTTTCGCCTACCTCTTCGAAGAGGTATATCATTCTTTGGCAATGGCTACAGTGAATGTTCACAAAAGTGATTACCAGATCTCGGTTGTTTGCAGGTGCTTGTAGAGAGGTTCTTGAACCGGTGGCAGAAATGAGAGCGATATCTCTCAGAGTGTCGCCAGTCCTGATGCTATTCCGTGCTTTTATTGAGCGATAGAATTGCCAGGCGCCCCCTCCGGGGAGTGCTGCAAGGCCGCACAGGAAGATAGTGGCGAGTAGCTTTTTCCTCACAGGTCAGTCTTCAGCTCTTAATCTCCAAGTAACTGATTTAGAGCTCCAAGAGGGAAACAATGCGCCGCTCCAAGTTCTCAGAAGCTCCTCCCGCCAACGTGGCGGGATCTCCGTCTTGGATGACCCGACCATCCTTCAACAGGGTGAAGTGGTCACATAGGGTCGCGGCAAAATCGATCATATGTGTCGCCAACAGGACACTACGCCCCCGCTCTCGAATCAACCGTAACTCCTCCTTTAGAGCCAAAACCGCCCTCGTATCGAGGTGATTTGTCGGCTCATCGAGAACCAGCAGGTCAGGCTCCTGAACAAGCGCGGCAACAATCGAGAGCTTACGCCGAACACCTGCCGACACATCCTTGATGAGTTGTTTCTCTACCGTGATCAGCTCAAAACGTCGCATCCAGTACTCAAGGCTTTCCTCGTCGAACCTACCATCGGATCGCATATGCAGAGCCAGGGATAGAAATTCCCGAACCTTCAGGTAATCATAAAGAGCCGGATCTTCGGGCTGGAAAGCGAGCCGAGGTGCCCTCGAAGAATCTTCTGTGCCGGAGCCCAGGAGCACCGTTCCGGAATCGGGTGAGGAAAGACCGAGCATAAGACGAAGAAGCGTCGTCTTCCCGGCTCCGTTGGGACCCAGCAAACCGTGAATCGATCTTCGTGCTACCTGGAGCGTTACACCGTCAAGAGCTCGGATCCTGCCGAAGTGCTTCGTGACATTCCGCACCTCGGCGGCGGATTCAAGGTCGGCTACCATCCAACGAGACATCAGGCACCCCTCCTCGGTCCATCTGACGGCGCCACCCCGTTTGCACGGGCTTCGACCAACCCCACGGCGCCCGTCCACCCACCCAAACCGCAATTCCCGCACTTGCCAGACTCTGCACCAGAAGGAAAGCGGGCCACGCCAGAAACAGGAGGATCTTCAAGCTGACGAAGCCGAGAGCAAAGCAGGCCGTCATGTAGAAGATCATTGTCCGAGCCCACGAATCCCGTCTCACACAAGGCATAAAAAGATGCGAAACGGCGGCCAACCAGCTCGATACTTCCACGACAGAGCCACCCAGCGCGACGAGTTCAGCCAAGTTCGATACTTGCAAGTGGAACCCGACCACTCCCGCATAGCAAACCAACCCGATGACGGAAAGCGATGCGGCGTAGCCGGCCGACAAGCTCCGCCAAACCTTCAGAGGTACTTCTCGGCTGTGAAGCCACAGAAATTCCTGTTGAAGACCCACCGACACCCTACCCCTGCGCGCAACATCGATCAGGATAACCATCAGAAGAGAGGCGGCAAAGAGCGTGGCCGTGGGTCGTCCCTCGGTCTCTATGTATACCGCAGACACCGCACCCACCAGCAAGGAAAACGCCAATGCCCGAATCGCCGCTCCAAGTAGGGTCCTCGTGGCAAGGCGAGCCCCAATCGAAAAGAGGGTTCGGTTTCCCCGATTCACCCGTACCGACGGAAGAATCCTTCGTCTGAGACGAAGCCCGTTGCTCACCCGACAGCGCAATCGGTCCCTGCGCGCCGGCTCATGTTGACGCAGGAAAGTCGGGACAAGAGCGGCTGCAGCAAGAGTCGATACGAGAACGAACGCAATCCCCATGTAAGGCGGAAGCGAGGCGATCGCCCGCGAGGTTGCTGACACCACCTTTCTTCCGAGCTCTATTGCGTCACCCAAACCAAGGAAAACGCCGGCGGTACCAGTTGCGATCAGCATCAGCCACACCGCCGCAGTCGCGCCCACACGGGTAACCAGCGATACCATTCCCGAAACGGCGGCCAGCGTTACCGTAACCGCGAGAAGCCATGCTCCGGTCGACAGCATCACGAAACCCAAGGTTCCCCCGGACAGCACGCCGGCGGTCGGCCAAGTCACGAGGGCGGTGATCCCAAAAACGGCGAGCTCAAGGAACACCACGTGCGCCAAGGAGCTCAACCCCAAAGTGCGGAAAGAGCCGCCCAGTACCAACCATGGATCCCTCATGGGATCCTGCAGAAGGCGCCGCAACGACCGCCCGCTACCGGCAACGACCGACACCGCCGCCGCAGTGAGAAGAGCCGACGCAAAACCAACCGGCAGCCTGTCGGGCTCCGATCCGACGTTGGCCAGAAATGACTGCGCACTTTCCGCCAGGCTCCTCCCCCACCGGATCAGGGCCGTTGCAGCGACGACGAACACGGCCAGATTCGGAGCTCGGCGAAAGCGATCCCAGATACGGCGAGCAAAGGCGCAAGCCAGCAATTGCATCCAGAGAACTGTACGAGCCATCCTGAGAACCTTCCCTCCGCGATTCCCGACTGGGACGAGCAAGTCCCGGCAGCCGAAAGCCACCGAGACGAATCAGGAGCAAGCCTGGCGGAAGCGTGTACCGAACATTCTGTCCAGTTCGTCGTCACACCCACACGCCACAACCAACGCGCCGACCACAGCCCCGGCGAGCGTTCCTCCAAGGAGCACACCGGAGCCGATTGCAGCCCCACAAGATAGCCATCCCCGGCCTCGCACCTCGCGGGATTCATCCAAGCTCATGGGCATACTGACCAGCGGTGGATTCATTCCTTCGGGTTCGCTTGCCGGTACTGCGATATGAGAAACTAGCACCATCGACCAGATAATACCGATAACAATTCCCGCGCGAAATATCTGCATGCAACACCTTCATCTACACCTTGGAAGTGTTACAAGAGCCGCTTGGCGCGTGTCATTCAACTAGCTTAACTCTCTTCTTCAAGTTGTCGAACAGCAGGTGGCAGCCCCTCACACCACGCTCCAAGTCCTGCAGCACGAAACAACAAGATCGCTGGTTGAAAAGCTATGGACTGCAGCCGTTGCGAGAGCGTCTCCGTAAGACCGGCAACACCTTAGAATTGGCGGGTACGCCGGAGGAAAGGGGAGGAAAGGGACATTGTCTTTGGGATTGGACCAGTTATTCGGACCAAGCTAAGATGGTCCGACTATGGAAAAACAGGGTATCGGCGGCCTGAAAGCTGTCGAAAAACAGGCCCTCAAAAATCGACACAGATTTCGCGCCATCATATCGAGTGTCCTCAGTGTGGTGCGCGGCAGAGTTACCAGTTGGCCGACGGCCGCCGGCGCTGCAAAGCGTGTCGCCATCGATTTAGGCCCCGGGCTCGCAAGGCCCGGCTCAAGGCGAAGACGGTCAAGGAGATCGTGCGCCTGTTCTGGCTGATGGTCCCGGCCGAGCAGGTCGCCCGTGACCTGGGGCTCAACCGCAAGACGGTGCAGCGCTACTACACCCACCTCAGGGGGGCCATTGCAGCGGAAAGCGAGCGGTCGCTGGAACAGCTCTGCGGCGAGATCGAAGTCGATGAGTCGTACTTCGGCGGTGTCCATAAGGGCAAACGAGGACGTGGCGCAGGCGGCAAAATCCCGGTATTTGGGCTGTTGAAGCGCGCCGGCGAAGTCCGGGTAGTGTTTCCCGAGCGGCTGGACAAGTCCACGCTCCAGGGCGTGATCAAGACCCACGTGAAGCCTCAGTCCCGGGTATACTCGGACAGCTTCAGGGCCTATGACCGGCTCGATGTGGAAGGGTTTCATCATGTGCGCATCGCTCATGACTCGACGTTTGGTGGCGGCAAAGCCCATATCAACGCAATCGAGAACTTCTGGGGCTTTTCCAAACGACGACTGAAGATGTATCACGGTGGCTTCAAGCGCAATTTTCCGCTCTTCGAGAGGGCTGCATACGGCGAGGCTGGACCGGGTGGAAGAATCGAATACCGGTAGCGACCCCGCTCAGACCCCGGAACACAGGAGAAAGGGACACTGTTTTTGTGGAAAGGGGAGAAAGGGACACTGTTTTTGTAGTTTGCCGTCGGGTACCCCGGAGTCCGGTCCCGCTGGGAGGAACCGTACCTCCCTTGCCGTTTCCAGCCCCTTGCCGGGCGACGCTTCGCGATGGTCATTGAGAAACCGGTGCAAGACGTCCTCGGGTTTGTAGGAGTTACGAGCAACCACCCCGAACCTGCCGTCCGGTCGTCCGACAAAGATCTTGTCTGAGAAATCACACATCACACTCGTCGGCCCCGGCCTCCCGCCGCTTGCGCCGATCCCCCTCCGCTCTGCCGGGCCGGGGTTAAGGTGGTCCCGCCTTGAGCCGCGGTCCGCCGGCGGCTGCACGCACCGAGCCGGTGTCAGTTGCCGGTCGGCCGGCTTCCAGTTTTCAAGTCAGATCATGCCCGGGCGGCACTCGCGCAGAAGTGACGCGGCTCACAGCTTGCCGGAATTCGGGACGATCCCCTCGGGCCTCTTACTCGCAAAGAGTCACCTCGCGAACTGCAATCCACTTTTCGGAGGTCTTTGACCCGATCTTCGCCTCGTCCCTGGAGTCTGGAGGCCGTGTTGCTGCGTATTCCGGGGCAAGGTGATCGCCCGTTCCCATCGAAGTCATCCACGAATCTCCGGGAAGTTGTTTGATGGTTCCGACGTGAGGGTGTTCACCTTTGGGGTGGGCGGCGGAAACGCCAAACACAAGATCCCGAACGGTGGACAACTCCGGCGGAATAGGCGGTCCGTTCCTTTGATCCTTTGCTGTTCTTTAAGCCTGGACGGGCCTTGCGCAAACTCGCTTGAGTGAAAAGATGCGCTTCCGGCTCTCAATAATTTCCCTACCGCCCGGAGAAACCTCTGCGGGCTCGGTCGAGCGGTTAAGCTGAACACCGAGTACTCCGACTCGTCCGTCATCTCTTTCTCTAAAGCTGCTCTCGCTTGGCAAGCTGGAGTTCGGCGCCGCGCCAGGTCAGGCGATGTGGCTGAAAAGCACCCAATCCACTGAAGACGAACGCCACCATCACTTGGCCTCAAAAGCCACGTCATCTACAGCGACTACTTAGCTGACGCAAATCACTCGTTCTGATCCACTGCCTCCGTCAGTTTTAATCAATCCGTTCCCGCAACGACTGAGCCGCCGCTTTAAATCTCTCGACATCCGATAATCCTTTGAAGACATCAGCCACGTTAACGTAGGACATTTGGAAAAATCAGCAACAAGATGCTGAAATCCAGGTATCTCCGTGATTCTCCGGTAAAACCCACGCAGGGTTTCCTCCTCCACCTGAGGCAGGGAAGAAAACAGTGTCCCTTACTGCCCCCCCCTTACTGCCCCCTTGCTCTGGAGAGTGGAACGATCCGCCTCAGCCCAACCGGAATTCCAAATCTCGATACCGGAAATGTTCAGCTGCTTGAATCCGAGTCCTTGGGCGGCGCCTATCGAGATTCCATAAGCACCAAATTCCGTCTGTACTTAGTAACGTTGGGGGGCCCATCAAAGGCGTTTGGATCACCAAGAGTAGTCGCTACAAACCTCTGTCTGTCTATAACATGCTGCCCCTCATGGGCATACGCGACCGTTAACTGATCGCCTGAGATCCGCGGATCAAAGGTCACAAGCACGTTCGCTGTCGCTTTGGTGGCTTGATCATCGACGAGTATTTCAGGAATGGCTCGCGAGACTTGGGCGGCGGTTCTCTTGTTCAAACTGCCTGAAGCAATCGCGACGCCGTTCGCGTCTCCTTCCTTCCCGTAGGCGTTGACAACCGCCTGCACCGGAGCATCCTTGATCTTCCCAGCGGCCTTCAGCGCACCACGGATATCCTTCCTACGATTAATGATTCGGTTCGCTTCTTTCTTGGCTAGTGTCTTGCGCAATTCCTCATCGCTCGCATTCCCGCCGAGGGAAGAATCCCAAACGAACAGGCCCAATGGATCGCTAAAGCAAAGAGGATTGTTCAGTCCGTGCGCATATCGATTCCAGGTCTGAGGGTTGCGCACGTCAGCAGAGGAAAGCAGCGGGTCCGGCGATGTGAACCTGCCCTGCGCCCCGCTGTAGTATCTGGCGCCGAAGTAATCCAGGCCCGTCTCCGCATCTCGTTCTTTGCCGGTAAACCGACGACGGTCGCCGGCCGCCGCACAGGACATCGCTTCCTCACCGTACGGGTGAAACAGCATCCGGTAGAACACCCCTCCCTCCGAC
>ERZ795050.2175-NODE-2175-length-22648-cov-10.699951_pt1 | contig 22648 bp, 11 predicted proteins | sample MGYA00375134_ERZ795050 | MGnify/ENA primary metagenome ERZ795050 (study PRJEB30179, sample SAMN05720221) | activated sludge metagenome | isolation source: Anaerobic digester | place: Japan | collected 2015-05-26 ... | reverse complement strand
GCGTGGAGAGGATGTCGGCGACCGAGACATACAGCTTGCGTGCCGGAATCAGTTCGAAGGTGCCGACGATCAACAGGTCGCGAAAACGCCACCGGGCATAGGCCTCTTGCAGAAACGCGCGGATCTTGGCGGGCAGGTCGACGCCATCGTACTGGTCCGCCACCCATTCGACCGAAACAATGGCGGGCGCGTAGCCGGAGCGGGCGCGCGCCTCGCACAGGGCTTGCAGGTTCCAAGGGCCTGCGGTGTTGCAAATCAGATTCGAGGTCGAAAGCACCAGGTAGGAGCAGGGCGCGTCGGGCGAGAGATGGAAGGGGGCCGATTGTAGGCCGATGTCGTGCGCCACGTTCAACGCCCGCGCGAGACGCGGTGGCGGCGCGGGCGGAAGTGCCGCGGCCGGGCGGAGGTTAACCGTGACGATCAGGGCCTCCGCCGCGAGCAGGCGGCCCGCGGCGGGCACATAACGCACCGGGTAAAGCGCAACGCTGAGCAGGCTCTCGTCACCCCCACAGCGGTCGGCGCGCCAGGGCGCAAGGGCGGGGTCGGGGTAGGGGGTTGCCTGGGCGTAAATGGCCGCATCCGGCCCGACATGTGGCGCAGGCGGCGTGCCCGGGATGTGCGGGGGCTGTCCCCATTCGAGTGGAGCGGGAAGCGGAATGTCATGCACGTTGAGCGGCGTGACGGTTACGTTCTCGACCTCATAACCGGACGGGATCGTCATGGACGTGCCCTGCACCGGCAGAACCGGGCGGGCCGTCTGGACATCCGGCTCGCAGCCCTCCACCATGGCTCGGCATGTGCCATCCGCGAGAGTGGCCACCACAGGCTCTGCGAAAGGGATCACGCGCGTGAGCGTTTCGGCAGCTCGCGCACATAGGCCAAGAACCAGCAGGCATACGCCAGCCGCGGGCATGGGATGGAAGACTCGACACATCGGCACATAGTGTAAAGGAGCTGAAAAGGCGCGACAATCTCGAATTGGCAATCGCGACCATCGAGAAATCGGTGGGTTGCAGACTCCCACCGGTTCGAGTACACTTCCGATCATAACCTGCCAGCAGGGTACGGCGCGGCGGCCGGAAAGGAAAGGGATGGATATGAGGTGCAGAATGGGAGATGTTGTGGTGACCGTGGCGGGATGTTTGGGACTTGTCTGGGCGGCCTGTGCGCAGACTGAGGTGGTGCCTGTATGGCCTGACGGCAAGATTCCTTTGAAAACCAGCGATGCGGCGGAGCGCGTGACGCCGTCAAAAGACGATATCGTGCGGTTGACGGATGTCAACGCGCCGACGTTGACCGTGGCGTTCGCGCCGGACACCGGGAAACCGACGCCTGCCGTGATGATCTGCCCCGGCGGCGGATATAGCATCCTCGCCTGGAACCATGAGGGCACCGAGGTGGCCGCATGGCTGAACGCGCAGGGGATTTCCGCGTTTATTCTCAAATACCGCGTGCCCAAGAATCGCGACGCCGCGTTTTGCGACGCCCAGCGCGCCCTTGGATTGATCCGCGCGAAGGCGTCCACGTACCGCGTCGATCCCAAGCGGATCGGTATCATGGGGTTCTCGGCCGGCGCGCATCTCTCGGTACGGGTCAGCACGGATTTCTCGAAACGCTTCTACACGCCGATCGATGAAATCGACGAGGTGTCGTGCCGACCTGACTTTGCTTTGATCATCTATCCGGCTTACCTCTGTCGCGACGGATACACGTTGGCGCCGGAACTGCCGGTGATGGCTCAAACGCCGCCGACCTTTCTGCTGCAGGCCGAGGATGACAAGCCGTATGTCGACAGCAGCCTGGCCTATTTCATTGCGCTTAAGGCTGCGGGCGTGCCGGTCGAGATGCATCTTTTTCCGGATGGCGGCCACGGGTATGGGCTGCGCAAAAAACAGAAAAGCACCGATGTCTGGCCGGATCTCGCTGCCGCGTGGCTCCGCCGCGTGACACAGTGACGGGATGGGACACAACATGGATCAGAAAGAATCGATTGAACGCAATCTCGGCGAGCAGCCGATCGCGCGGGTGATGGCGGAAGCCGGACTCAAGCCGCACGATCTCGTGGCCGCCTCGCCGGTGCCGATGACGCATAAGATGGTCGCACGCGCTTGCAAGGGGCGTCGGCTGACGCTCAACACGCAAACCATCGTGCTAAAGGCCCTGCAGGCCGCAACCGGCCGGTCTTTCACGCTGGACGAGCTCTTTACGTACCGTTGAAAAGGTTCAATCAAAAAGACGGTCGGGATTGAGTCGTCCTGCCGGGTCAAAGACCGCTTTGAGGCGGCGCATGCCCGCAAGGCCTTCGCGGCCGACCATCACTGCCAGCAGGTCCTTTTTGAGGCGTCCGATGCCATGCTCGCCTGAGACGCTGCCGCCCCAGGCGACCACCTGCTCTGCCCAGGAGCGGACAAGCCGCTTGCCCTCTGCATACTCGGCCATATCGCGCGGCAGGATGTTGACGTGGAGATGATTGTTGCCGATGTGGCCGAAAATCACATGTTCGAGACGTGCGGCCGACAGATCCTGACGGTAGAGGCGCATGACGGCCTCCAGTTTGTCGTCCGGCACGGAAAAGTCGGTGCCGAGTTTGGTGAGGCCGGGATGCTGGCGTTTGCGTTCAGCGATCAATGCGTTGACCTGTTCAGGAACCGCATGTCGGAAAGCCTTGAGCTTGTCGAGTGACGGCGCATCCGAAGCGAACCAGGTGTCGCGCGGGTCGCCATGGCAGGACATGAGGATGTCGCTGGTCAACTCGACGGATGATGCCGCATGGGACGACAACGCCCATTCCACATAGAGGGCAACGTTCCATGTGGGTTGGGCTGGCGGCAACAACAGGCCGGTATGCGCGGTGCTGGTGCGGATGAGACGCAAGGCGTCCGCGTCGAAATACTCGATGGCCGCAAGTGTATGGGGCTCGGCGGCGCGAGCGGCGGCGCGGAGCGCTTGGACACAGGTCAGCGCGTCGGCTTCGTCGGCAAAATAACACAAAATGCCCTGCGTTTGGAAAGGTTTGGGTTGTAAGCACACTTCGATTTCAGCGAGGATACCGAGAGTGCCCTCGCTGCCGATAAACAGGTCCAACAGATCCATGTCGGGCTTGACCCAATATCCGGCCGAGTTTTTCACGGCAGGCATGGGAATGCGCGGAAGATCACCGGCAATCAGACGGCCGCTATCGGTGGTGAGCGAGAAGCGGTTTCCGTCAGCCTTGTTATGGCCGCGACGCAAAACCAATGTGTCGCCGTCGGCCAACACCACCGTGATCGCCTGAATGTGGTTACGCGTCGGGCCGTAAGCGAAGGAGCAGGCGCCGGATGCGTTGCAGGCCGCCATGCCGCCGATGCTGGCGGAAGTTTCGGTGGGATCTGGCGTGAACAGGTGAGCGGGGAAGGCGGTTGCGAGATGGCGGCGCAGGGCGGTCAACGGGACACCGGGCTGGACACGCACAGTCGGAGACGAGGCGTCTCCGGCACCGGGCCCGAGGATCGCGTCCATGTGCGAGAGATTGATGATCAGGCCGCCGTCCGGCACCGCGCCCGCGGCGATACCGGTGCGGGCCCCCTGAATCGTCAGCGGCAGGTCCAGCGGGGCCGTCTGTTTGAGTGCGGCGGTCAGTTCCTGCACGGTCTTTGGGAAGGCTATCGCCGCGGCAGAACCGTTTTTCCGCGATTCGTCACGCAAATAGTCCGGCGGGACCGGTGTCGTGAAACAGTCAAGCGGCATTTCGTTGGGGCTTCTTGGCTACGGCTGCTACATCCGCGTGGCCAGACGGCGTTGCAGGGCTGTGATGGTGCTGCCGGCCGCCGTGAACACTTCACCGACCCGCGTCGTTTTGCGCGTGTTTTCAAGGTGCGCAAGCACGTAGGCGGCATTCGGGTTTTCGGTCAGTCCCAGCCCGATGCAGGCGGCTTCGACGCGTCGCCAGTTGACTGAGGTCAGCTCACGGATCAAAGCGTCCAGCGCCTCTTCAGTGCCGATCCGCCCCAGCGCATAGTAGGCGCGGCGGCTTTTGCCGAGTTTGCTGATGAGCGGCTTGACGCTGGCGGCCCCGATTTTGACAAGAACATCGGCCAGGTAGTCTGCGGCTCTGTTTTCTTTGGGTTCGTCGAAAGAATTCTCAAGTCCTTCAACGACAGCGGGCACGGCGTTCGCGCCAAAGGCCAAGATGGCTCTGGCGGCGGTTGCATCGCCTTCACGAACGCGTTTCACAAGATCGCTGAGCGATGCCTGCGCCTCCTGTCGGAAAGTCAAATTGACGGTCTCGCGTCCAATGGGATCCGGCGGGATGACCTTGCCCGGCACGATGACCGGCACGTTACATTTACGGCACGGGATCTGTTTGCCGGCCGCACGTTCGGTGACGATGAGCTTGCAGGAGCAGTGCGGACAGAAGAACGTAATGTCGCCGTTGCTCAGGGTGACGGGAACGGTGGTGTTGCCGAAAACGGCCTTCGGTTTTTCCACCGGAATCGCCGCCGGTGGCGGTTCCAGCGGCTGGAGGGGAGGCAGCGGGGACAGCGTCTCGGCCGGTACCGTTTGGGGCGCCGAGGGGGAGGGCGTCACCGGAGGGGCAGACAGATCCGTCTGAGGTGGTGTCGTCGGTGCCGCAGGCAGTTTAATGTGTCCTTTGCAGGTGGGGCACGAAATTTTCTGCCCGAGAAGATTTTCGGCAACGCCGAGCCGTTGTTGGCAGTGTGGGCAATTGAATTTTACCGTGCGCATAAACGTTACCGTTTGCTATGACGTGCTGCACAGGCACGGGCACAGGCCTCGCGGCAGCGGTCAGTGATCTCATTCCAGTTGCCCTGTGCCATGTCCTCTTTCTTGGCAATCCAGGTCCCGCCGACCGCGGCGACCGTGTCGAGCGCGAGATAGCTGTCCAGATTTGCCGGGGAAATGCCGCCTGTCGGCATGAAGCGGATCCCAGTGTGCCGGTAAGGCGCGGAAAGAGCGGAAAGCAGCCGGGTGCCGCCCACGGCTTCGGCCGGGAAGAATTTTAGCAGACGGCAGCCGTTTTCAAGTGCGGCTTCGATGTCGGTCGGCGTCGCGACGCCCGGCACGAAGGGGAGGTTGAGTTCAAGTGCGGCTTGGACGACACGCGGATTCAGGCCGGGCGCGACCGCAAATTGAGCGCCTGCACTGACGGCGGTCTGCACCGTTTCAGGTGTGAGCACGGTGCCTGCCCCGACGATCAGGTCCGGACGCTCGCGCGAAAGGGTGCGGATGACATCGGCCGCCGCCTGGGTTCGGAAGGTGATTTCGACCACAGGCAACCCGCCGGCAAGCAGAGCGTCGGCAAGCGGCAAGGCGTGGGTGACACGATCAATGGCAACAACAGGCACAATTCCAAGTTCTGCGATACGGCTCAGCACTTCACTCATGTCAAACTCCATCCATTATTTGGAACCTTGATTTTGGCGGCTGAACGTCCGAATGTCAATCGGCAATCTTGCGCTGTCCGGCGGTGGTTGCTTCACGCGGGCGTGAAGTCGTCAGGAAAAACCACGGTCGAAATGAGCGCGATGGGTGCCCATGAGCGGCTGTCCGTTACGGATTGCGATTAGTCTGTCAGTATCCCAGACGGGTTCAGGCGACCAGGAAAGGTCGATGCGGTACCGGCGGGACGCGCACTCTAGCGTGCGGGCGGCGACGTAATACGCGGATTCCGCAATCGTGATCCAGCGGTTGTCGAGCTGGAGGACACGGAAAGCACGGCCGCGGCGGTCGGTCAGGCGGAAAGTGTCTGGACAAGTCGCGCCGACGTCCGGAGAGAGGCACGGGGCGGTCTCTGAAATAAAAAGCGGCGTGTGCTGGTAGACGAGCACTTCGGTCGCTGGAGACAGGAAAGGGAGGGGAGAGCTCAGTCCTTTAAAGCCGGGCAGACGGATTTCCGGCGAAAGAACCACGTGGCGTACGCCCAAACGGCCGAGTTCGGCGAGCGCGATTCGGTTCAGAGCGTTCAGGCTCCAATCGGCAGAGACCGGCGGTTGATCCCGGTCAGCGAGCAACCGGAACCCGGCGAGGTCGGCGCACTCCCATTCGTTCCAGCCGTCGCTGAGCAAAGCATCGACAGTGGCCGTCAGCGGTTCCCACTCCCGCACACGGGTGAGGGGCGGCAACGCCAGACGCAGCTTGGCCCGACCGGCCAACGTGCGCCAAGCGTCCAGATCCCGTTTGAGTTCGTCATAGTCTGTATGTCCGATGGCCAGGACGATACACGCGAAGTCGCGAAGCTCCACGCAAGAAGGGGGCGGTGGGGCGATCCTGAGTTTCAGCGTCCAGGACTGTGCGGCGGCAGATTCAGGCACTGCGAGCGGTTGCGCCACGGGCGGCAGGCCCCATCTCTCGGCGATGGCTGCCCGGCGTGCGGCGCGGGACGCGTCCCAGAGATCGTCAAGACGGGCCACGACCGACCTGCGGGCTTCGTTGAGGGCGGATAGGGGGGCGTAAAGGGACGTTGGGTCATCCAACTCGATCGTCCCGAGACACCAGGCGGTGCCACCTAGCCTCGAAAAGGCCTTGCGTACCGCGCCTGCGGTTTGGTCGGGTTGGCGCGACGGGGAGAGCGCCAGCGGAACCCGGATTTTGGCGCATAGGGGGGCGTCGGACACCGTGTCCAGCGTTTTGGCTTGGACGGCGATTCCGTCGGGGTGCAGCGCTACACGGAAGGCGACGGGCCGTCCGGTCTCGAAATCGGCATCGCGCAGTGCGCGAACGGCATAGCGGCGACGCACCGCCTGCGAGGACGAACAGAAGATCGGGGCGCCGCGCGGGATGTCCGGAATCTCTTCATCCGGCAGGGCGACCTCCACGGGAGTGCCGGCGGGCAGAGTGACCGCGGGGCGGGCGGAGCCGGCGGCACGCAGCATGTTCACCGCGCAGCCGAACGGCCTGCCTCCGGAGGCCCGTTCGACCTGCAATCCGTCGTGTTTTTCAAGCACACGCGATGGGGTGAAGCGCAGCCAACGGGTACCGGCGGAGTCACGGAGCACCGCTTCGGCAGAGCCGATGCGGGCGCCGCGGTGGCCGGTGACGGCCGGATCGATCACGGCGGCTGGCGGCACATCGGCGCTCTGCGCATAAAGCGTGGTCCAAGGACGGCTGAAAACGGTCTGCACATCTTGGATCAGGGCCTGCTCTTCGTCGGGCGGAAGCGTCCCGTCCAGCTTGCGCCGGTAGTAGTCGGTCACGCAGGCCACGTACAGCGGACTCTTCATGCGCCCTTCTATTTTCAACGACCGCACACCGGTCGCGACGACCTCATCGAGCAACGGGGCGAGGGCGAGATCGCGCATGGAAAAGGGGTAGGCGGGGCGTCCGGTGGGTATGGCGGAAAAAGCCTCGCGGCAACAGTAGGCGCATCGCCCGCGGTTGCCGCTGCGGCCCGTCATGTGTGACGAAAAAAGGCAGAGTCCGCTGACACTGTAACAGAGGGCGCCATGCACAAAGATTTCGACCTCCAGACCGGAGACCCGGACGATCTGCCTGATCTCATCGAGCGTGAGTTCTCGGGCCAGAACCACACGGGAGAAACCCAGTTCACGGAGGACAATGGCCCCTGCGACGTTGTGGACGGCCATTTGCGTGCTGGCGTGTAAAACAAGGCATGGGAAATGATCGCGCACCAGGCGGGCGACACCGAGATCCTGCACGATCACACCGTCGGGGCCGAGATCATCGAGCGTGTCAAGAACCTCGATGAGTTGTGGCAGTTCGGCATCTTCAACCAGCGTGTTGACGGCCACGTAGACCCGTTTGCGCGGAGAGAAGGAACGGGCATAGGCCAGTAGAACCCGTAGGCGATCCGGAGTCAGATGGTCGGCATCCGCACGTGCCGAGAACTGTGACAGCCCCAAATAGACCGCATCGGCACCATGCTGGAACGCAGCCAAGGCGGCCTCAAAGCCGCCTGCGGGGGCTAAAAGCTCGGGAGGCGGATGGCGAAAAATAGAAGACCGGCTTTTGCAAGCCGGTCTTGGGGGGATACTAGGAGTACACATGGAGACAGCAAGCCTAGATACAACAAAGCGATTCCAATCAGCAACCGGCAAGATATCAAATGAGACCGGAAACAACAAGCGCTTTTTTCACGTCATTTCATGCTGGGCAGGACGATGCCGCGCAGGATGATTTTCTGGCAGGCGATGAAGACGATGGCCGTCGGGATCGAAACCAGCACGAAGCCGGCCATCACCGCCCACGGCTGGTCGGCGAGCTGCTGGCTCATCTGATACATCCACACGGCCAGGGTCCAGTGGCTCTGCCGCTGGCAGACCAGCAGCGCCCACTCCCAACTGTTGTAGGCGTGGACAAAGGCGTTCAAGGCATTCACCGCCAGAATCGGCGTGGTCATCGGCAGCGTGATGCGCAGGAAGATCTGCCACTCCTTCGCGCCGTCGATCGCCGCAGCCTCGTACAATTCACGCGGCAGACCGTCGAAAAAGCCCTTGAGGATGAAGATCGACATGCCGCTGGCCAGCGTGGGCAGCACCAGCGCGGCAAAGGTGTTGAGCAAGCCGAGGTCGCGGATCAGCAGAAAGCCCGGAATGGCCGTGACGGCCGCAGGGAAGGCCATGGTCGCCAACAGGAAGAGCAGGATTTTCTCAGCCGAGCGCAGGCCGAAGCGCGAAAGCGCATACGCCGCCAGCGGATTGACGGTGAGTGTGGCCAGCACCGAAAGCAGCACCAGCAGAACAGTGTTGCCGAACGCTTGGCCGCGCAGGAAAAGGTACTCGCCGACGGTAAGGTAATTGGCAAAAGCGCCGGACAGGAAGTCGCGCCAGCCGCGCCGCGCGAAGGTCATCGCCAGCGCCTCGCGTGTCGGGAAGCGGGCTTCATCGAAATCCGCCAGCCGCCAGCCGTACGCATCATTCAACGCTTGCACCGAACCGTAGCGTTCCCGTAAAAAGGCCTGCCAAGCCTGTTCGGCACTCAACACCTCGAGTTGCGAGAGTGGCGCCTGCGGAATGAAATTGCGCCAAAGTGTGCTGTTCTCGTATGCAGGCAGGCCCAGACTGGCGAAACCTCGTGCGGCATCAGGCAGCGTTCGGCCGGTCAGACGTGTGTAGGCGTCCGGCGTGCGGCAAACGCCGGCGACGTAGCGGCGGTAGGTCTCTTCCAGTTCAGGCGTGACTTTCACGCGCAGCAGGCGGCACGGGTAGGCGGTCCGCACGAAACGTTCCCACTCGGCGCGCAACGGCGCAGGCGCGTTATCCGGCAGGGGGAAGGGAAGATGTTCAAAACCAACGCAGGCGCGCCCGGCAAGGCGCGTATAATCGGCTGGCGTGAAGGTGCCGCCCGGCGGCAGGCCGAGGCGCGCCTGCACATCGGGGCGCTTGAGCCACGCCAGCCAGAGCGGACGCGATTCATAGGGTGCCGTACGCGAGAAGTAGGCGGGTGGGTCAGTCTCATTGGCCTCGTCGTCACCTGAACCATAGGCCCGTGCGCGGTAGAGTCGCTTCAGCTCCTGGTACAGCTCCATCTTTGGGTCGTCGGACGGATAGTCCCAGCCCGCGTGGTGCAGCGGTGCGCGCTGTTGCGCGACCATGCGGATGCCGAAAAAAGAGGTGTAGCGCACGGGCCATTCGGCGTTAAGACGTTCCAATGCGGCGCGGCGGCGCGCCGCTGGCGACATGGCCGCAAAGCCCTGCGGATCCTCCGCACGCAGCTTGGCTTCGAAGTGACTGCGTACAAAACCGGCCACATCGCGCGGATCAAAGGTGCAGACGCTGTTGCGCAGATCATAATCGCGGTTGAAGGCCGCATAATCGCGCGCCATGCGCGTCCACTGCGCAGCGGACTGTGGATCGTCCAGGCCGGCCAGATGCCGCTCTGCGAAATGGCGCCCCCCCGTACGGTCGCGCGCCACCACGGTCCAGCTTCCCCAGTGGGCCGGCGCGTCGGGAAAGACCTCGGCCGGGAAACGCGGATAACACTCCGCAACATAGCGCATGAAACGGTCGGACCGATCCCAGAACGCGCGCACGACCGGTGAGAAGCGGTAATAGTCGTAGGGGCCGGTCAGCGAAGCGGCGAGCATCACCAGAAACGGCCAGACCATGGTGAGTCCCCCCAACGACAGGACAGCATAAACCAAGGCCAGGAATATCCGGGCCTTGGCCGTCTTGCGTTCGACTGTCAAAATCACTGCCACGTTGGTGCGGATACCGTAACATACTTCGTGACACGATGCAAAGTAAGGGGATTTAGGAATCAGGAGTCGCGCCCGCCGGGGATGTCATTCTGATGAAGCCTGACGGTTTGCCACCGCTCTTCATGCCGAAAGGGCGCTATTTCGACTTGTGTGTCCAGGCCGCTTCGCACGTCCCGCCGCTTTCCGGTGCGCCTGCTGGTGACGGTAGCCCTTCAGGCCCATGTTGGGGCATCGCGATCGAAAACTTTTTTGCTAAGAATCGGCCTCTTTCGGGTATATACTGGTGGAGTGGAAAAAATCAATCAGAGTTTCCGGCCGGCGGACGCGTCGCCGGAGTCGGTGCTGCATGTGCAGACGCTCTTCGTCCAGCACATGCCGCGCATACGGGCTTTTGTGCTTTCCCTGATGCCGGATTTCTCGCAGGTGGACGACATCCTGCAGGATGTGTTCCTCACCGTGACCGCCAAGGCTGGCGATTTTCAGCGCGGCACCAACTTTCTCGCCTGGGCATTGACCATTGCCCGGTTCCGTGTGCTTAAGAGCATGAATCAGATGGACAAAGCGTTTCTGCCCCTTTCCGAAGAGGTGGTCGAACGCCTGGCGGCAGAGTGCCCGGACATTGGCGCGGAGCTGGACCGCCGCATCGGCTTCTTGGAAAACTGCCTGAAGAAACTGGCGCCGCAGGCGCGGAGGGTGATAGAGCTGCGGTACTACGAGGCGCTGAAACCTGCGGCAATCGCGGAGCACCTGTCGCTCAGCGTCAACGGTGTGTCGGTGTTGCTCTCGCGATCGCGCGCGCTGTTGAGGGGCTGCGTGGAGCGGCAGATGCAAAAGGGGTGACGGTTTTGGAGGAGCGGCACATACAGGATCTGATAGACGCCTGGTTCGACGGCGTGCTGTCCGAGGAGGAGAAGGCGGATCTCGAGCGGGCGCTGCTGGCCTTGCCGCATGCCCGTGCGCGCTTCTGGGAGACAGCGCAGATTCATGCGCTGTTGCGCGCGGAGGGCGAGGGATGCTCCAGCGTACGGACGGTGCGCACGGGCCGCCGCGCGGCGGCTGTCCTCCCCGCCGCCGGGGGGCGTCCGACTGAAACTGAAACGCACGCGTGCGCGCCGCCCGCGCACACATCGCGAACGTGGTGGAAAGCGGCTGCGGCTGTGGCGGTGCTGCTGGGTGGCGCTGGCATTTGGTGCGCCGTTCCCCGTTCCCCGTGTCCCGTTCCCCGTATCACGTCCCCCGCCTCACCGGTCACAGTTGTGATGGGCGCGCGTGGTTTGGAAATGCCTTCGGCCTTGCCGGGCACGGTTCGGCTGGCGGCAGAGACGGCCAAGATACGCCTGCCGTCCGGCGTCGAACTGAATCTGCTGGGGCCGCTCGACATGGAGGTGTGCGACGCGATGAAGATCCGGCTCGTGTCCGGCCGCCTGCTGGCCGACGTGCCGCCGCACGCCGTGGGCTTCACCGTCCTGACGGATGAGCTGGAGCTGTGGGACCTCGGCACGGTCTTCGGCGTGACGGTCTCCAACGGCGTGTCGGACGTCTTCGTGTTCCAGGGCAGCGTGCAGGTGAACGAGATCACGGGAGAGGCGGTGGACCTGTGCGAGGCGGGCCAGGGCGTGCGGGCGGTCGCCGGACGGCGGCCCTGCAAGTTCGCGGCGGACTTTCCCGAGGCCGCCGCGCACTACCGCGCGGTCGCGGGGCGCCAGAAGGCGCTGCGCGACCCGGCCGCGGCGCTGGCGGCGGCCGGCCGCGTCGCCGCGCTCTGGGGCGAGCGCTGGCTGCCGCAGGTGATGCCGCCGCCCCCGCCGCCCGTGCCGGGCCTGAGGGGAAGAGGTAATAGGGAAGAGGTAATAGGTAATAAGGACGTGGCGGCGGGCCGTAACGTCACGGGCGGGCAGCCTTCCCCGAGCGTCGGGAGCCGGGCGTCGGGTGTCCAGAAACTTTCACAAAACCCGGCGGCCGCGGGGCCGCCGCAACAGGAGGGAAGCGCAATGAGAGGCATGACGAACACCGTGGCGGCGCTGGCCGCCGCCGTGACGATGGGCGCGGGCGCGGCGCGGGCCGTGCCGCAGGTGGGCAACGTGCGGATGCAGCAGCGGGAGGGGACACGTGTGGTGGACGTATGGTACGACCTCGCGGACGAGGCCGCGATCATCACGCTGGGGATCGAGACCAACGGGGTGGCGATCCCCGACTCGGCGGTGACGCGCCTCTCCGGCGACGTCTCGGCCGTGGTCCAGCCGGGCACGGACCGGCACATCGTCTGGAACGCCGGCGCGGACTGGCCCGAGAACGTGACCGAGAGCGCCAAGGCGCGCGTGACCGCCTGGTCCGTGGACGCGCCGCCGCAGGTGATGGTGATCGACCTGACTGGCGGCCCGTCGGCGGAGACCTATCCGGTCTCCTACTATCCCAGCGTGGAGGCGTTGCCGTATGGTGGATTGACTAATTCGATCTACAAGCACACGCAGTTGGTGATGAGAAAAATCTCCAGTGACGCTTTCACAATGGGAGAGGGTACGGGTGCCAAGCAAGTTACCCTGACACAGGACTTCTACGCCGGGGTGTTCGAGGTGACCCAGGGGCAGTGGTACAACGTGATGGGTGGCACGCTGGCTGCGTACTTCACGGATGCTTCGAGCCGCGCGTTCCGTCCGATGGAGCAGGTGTCGTACAACGACATCCGCGGATCGAGCGCCGGCGCGGGCTGGCCGGACAGCGACGCGGTGGATGCCGGCTCCTTCATGGGGGTGTTGCGGTCGAAAACGGGGCTGTCGGGCTTCGATCTGCCGACCGAGGCGCAGTGGGAGTACGCCTGCCGCGCGGGAACGGTGACGGCCTTCAACGACGGGGACGGGGATGCCAACGTGACCGGCGCGAACGCGAACACCAACGCGTGGCTGGACGCGCTGGGGCGGTACAGGTTTAACGGCGGGTATCTTGACGGCGTGACGGAACCCGCTGCGGGCTGCGGGCCTGCGAACGGCACGGCCATCGTGGGTGCCTACGCGCCGAACGTCTGGGGCCTGTACGACATGCACGGCAACGTGTATGAGTGGTGCCTGGACTGGCACGCCTCCGTTTTGACTGGCGGTACCGATCCGAAAGGGGCGGGTTCGGGTTCGAACCGCGTGAGGCGGGGCGGAAGCTGGAACGCCATCGCGTCGAGCTGCAGTTCGGCGTATCGCACCAATCTCAGCCCGGGTTCCCGGAGCAACAACATCGGTTTCCGCCTTGTCAGGATTCTGCCATAGCCGCCGGTGCCGGCTGCCCTCACCCCGGCCCTCTCCCGGCAGGAGAGGGAGGGAACCGGAAGTGCCACGCGGTGGGAGAAGTCAGTGAGGCGCGCGCATGGACGGATCCGAATGAATCGATCCGTCCGATTCCATCGATTCACCCGAAAAGACAAGGATTGAGACGATGACAGCGAAAAACGGGATGATTCTCGCATTGGCAACGGCGCTGCTGGCGGCAGGTGCGCGTGCGGCGGTGACCGCGGTGTCGGAAGAGACGCCGCTGGACACGCGCTCGCTCAGCCGGGTGACGGATGCCGAGCCGCAGGATCTGGACACGTGCAGCCGCACGGCCGGCTGGTCGGCGGCACGGCGGCTCAACACCAGGAAGATCGTCGGCTCGGCGATCATCATCCGGTGAAAAACGCGGGGCGGTTTCCCGTCAAGGGTTGACGCCGATGGCCACGACGACATCGGCGCGGTGGTCGCGGCGGTCGTCGGCGAGCGGGATGCGCCCGTCGGCGCATGCGCCGCCGTCGCAACGGACGCCCGGCGTCTCACCCGGCGCGGCAAGCCGCACGCTGATCGTGTAGTGGGTCTCGCGGAAACGGTAGTGCAGGGTGTAGGCGCTGAGGCCCATGCCGGACAGGCGCGGGGCCACGCGCAGCGCGTCGGGGAGGCGATCGAGCCCCAGCAGCGTCTCGACCGCGAACCGGTACATCCAGCCGGCCGCGCCGGTGTACCAGCTCCAGCCCCCGCGGCCCGTGTGCGGCGGCGCGCCGTAGAGGTCGGCCGTCATCACGTACGGTTCGACCCGGTAGCGCGCGATCGCCTCGGGCGTGTCGCCGTGGCGGATAGGGTTGAGCAGGTCGAAAAGCTTCCAGGCGGTGTCGGCGTCGCCCATCTGCGCGAAGGCCATGGCGAACCAGACCGCGCCGTGCGTGTACTGGCCGCCGTTTTCGCGGACGCCCGGCGGATAGCCCTTGATGTAGCCGGGATCGAGCGGCGTCTTGTCAAAAGGCGGGTCGAAGAGTTTGATGATGCCGTCCTCCGGGTGCACGAGGTGGCGCTTCGCCGCCTGCATCGCGCGCCGCGCCCGGTCGGGGTCACCGACGCCGCTGAGGACGGCCCAGCTCTGCGCCAGCGAGTCGATGCGGCACTCGTCGTTTTCAGCGGAGCCCAGCGGCGTGCCGTCGTCGAAGTACGCGCGCCGGTACCACTTGCCGTCCCAGGCTGTCTCTTCGAGACGGTCGCGCAGGGCCGACGCCTCGCGGCGCCAGAGCGCGGCATCTTCTCTCTGGCCGCAAAGATCGGCGACCTTCGCGTAGCGGCGCAACGTGTCGCAGAGGAACCAGCCGAGCCAGACGCTTTCGCCGCGGCCCTTGATCCCGACGCGGTTCATGCCGTCGTTCCAGTCGCCGCAGCCCATCAGCGGCAGGCCGTGGCTGCCGAACGCCAGGCTCTGACGGATGGCACGGGCGCCATGCTCGTAAATGGTGGCATTCTCGCCGCCGTGCGCATGCGGTTCGTATTGGCTCTCTTCGCCCTCGGCGAGCGGCCGCGCCGTCAGGAACGGCGCCTCTTCGTCCAGAAGGCCCGTGTCGCCCGTCGCGAGGACGTAGCGCGCGATGGCCTGCGGGAGCCAGAGCAGGTCGTCGGAGAACCGCGTGCGCACGCCGGCGCCCTCCGGCGGGTGCCACCAGTGCTGGACGTCGCCTTCGTTGAACTGCCGCGAGGCGCAGAGCAGGATCTGGTCGCGCAACACCTCAGGCGCCACATGGAGCAGCGCCATGGTGTCCTGAAGCTGGTCGCGGAAACCGAAGGCGCCGCCGGACTGGTAGAAGCCGCTGCGTCCCCAGACGCGGCACGAGAGAATCTGATAGACGAGCCAACCGTTGACGAGCGTCTCCATCGCCGGGTTTCCGGGTGCTTGGAGATGGATGGTGCCGAGGATGCGGTTCCAATGGCTCCAGACGTCTTCGAGGGCGGCGCGTGCGCCGGCGCGGCCGCGGAAGCGCTGTCCCAGCGCGCGGGCCTCGTGGATGTCCCGGCCGGCGCCGAGGATGAAGACGACTTCGCGTTCGCCGTCGGGGGGGAGCTCGAAGGTGGTTTGCATCGCGGCGGCGGGGTCGAGCCCCGCGCCGGTGCGTCCGGAGAGCTGGACGCGTCCGAGGGCGGCCGGCGCGTCGAGGTCGCCGTTGCGGCCGATGAACTCCGTGCGGTTGCCGCTGACGGCCACGTCCTTCTCGCTGCAGGCCGCGAAGACGATGCGCTTCCCGAAGACGCGGTTGTAAGGGTTGCGCGCGACGAGCAGCCCGCTCTGGCTGTCCATGGCGGTGTACACGTGCATCAGGTTCGCGTGGCGCCACTCGCCGAGCACGAGCTCGTTGAAGGCGAAAAGCGAGAGCTTGCGCGAACGTCCGGAGACATTGCGGAGGCGGACGACGACGAATTTGACGGGCGCGTCCATCGCCACGTAGACAGTGGTCTCCGAAGCGATGCCCGCCGCCTCCCGTTCGAAGACCGTGTAGCCGAAGCCGTGGCGGCAGACGACGCCGCCCGCGCCGCGCGCGGGCGCGGGGGTCGGCGACCAGAAGCGGCCGGACTCGTCGTCGCGCACGTAGTAGGCCTCGGCGGTGGGGTTCGACACGGGGTCGTTCCACCAGGTCGTGAGGCGGAACTCGTGGGCGTTCTCCGCCCAGGTGTACATCGCGCCGGATTCGGAGACGATCGTGCCGATGTGCGGCGAGGCGATGACGTTGACCCAGGGCGCGGGCGTGGCGCGTCCCGGTTCGAGCAGGATGACGTACTCGCGGCCGTCGGGAGTGAAGCCGCCCAGGCCGTTCTCAAAGATCCGCTGACGCGGGGCGAGGGGCGCGGGCGGGGCGTCGGGGAACGGCGGCGTCGAGGGTTCGAGCGCGGGCGGGAGGCGGCGCGGCGCGTAGCGGCGCTCCACCTGTTCGCGCAGCGTCTCCGCCGTGTCGGAGAGGACGATCCGCGCCACGCTCTGGAAGAGCACCTTGTCCTCTTCGGTCAGGTTCTCGATTCGGCGCAGGAAGATGCCGCCGGGCTTGTCGATCATGCCCGCGTCGGGGCTGGCGTTGATGGCGTCGACGATGCGGTCGTTGAGCGTGGCGCGGTAGCCCGAGAAGTCCTCGTTGAGGATGACCAGGTCGCTGGCCAGCCCCTTGAGGCGCCAGTAGGCGTGAGCGCGGAGCACGTCCGTGACGAGGTCGAGGCGCGAGAGGTCGCTGATGCGCAGCAGCACGATCGGGATATCCCCGGAGATGCCGAAACGCCACAGGCTCTGCTGGCCAAGCGCGTTGGCGGCGATGATTTTCGACGAGGCCCGGTTGCGCGGGTTGGCAAAGAGGATGGAGCCGGCCAGACGCCCGTAGAGCTGCGCCTCGGCCTCGCTCACGCTGATGAGCCGCAGCACGATCTGGCTGTGCGACCACGCCATGTCGAACGCGCGCTCGACAAAATGCCGGTCGTGGTACTGGCCCGCCAGCTCGAGCGCCTGCTCGCGCGTGGCGGCCGCGCCGGTGACGAGGTGGAACTGCACCGGCGCGTCGTCGGAGACCGTGAAGACGCAGCGGGCGGCGACAATGGGGTCGAGGACGCAGCCCGCGGTGTTGGAGAGCGGCTGCGACACGCCGGCGGGCTGGTCGAGCGCCTCGGGCCGGGCCGGCGTGCGGCCGCGTCCGAGGAAGCGGGCGCGATCCGTCTCGAACGAGATCTCTCCGTGGCGCCCGAAGGGGACGAGGGTGTGGAACATCCACACCTCGGGCTCGTCCGGCGCGCGGCGGCGCCGGGTGCAAAGGATGGTGCTTTGCGCCGGCGCGATCTCGGTCTGCACAAACAGGCTGTTGAACACCTGGTGCGCCAAGTCCGCCGCGAGCGGTGCCAGCGCGACTTCGGCGTAGGAGGTGAACTCGATCCGGTGTTCGCGGCGGTCGTGGTTCATCAGGGTGACACGGCGGATCTCCACGTCGTTCTCCGGCGAGACGCAGACCTCGGTCTTGGTTTCGATGGCGTCGTCGCGGCGGCGGAACTCGGCGCGGCCCTGCGTGAAGACGGCCTCCTGGAATTCCGGTTTGCGCCGTACGGGATGGTGGGCGATCGACCAGCAGACGCCGGCATCGACGTCGCGCACGTAGCCGAACGCGCCCCAGGCGTCGCGCGTGGCGTCCTCGCGCCAGCGGGTGAGCATCAGGTCGCGCCAGCGGCTGTAGCCGCCGCCGGCATGGGTGACCATGACGTGGAAATTGCCGTTGGAGAGCAGGTGAGTCTCGGGCACGGGAATGTCGGGATCAGTGAAGACCCGCATTGCGGCGACGGCGTCCTCGTGGGACTTCTCGGTGCCGGAGGAGGCCTCGCGGACGTGCGGCTGGATGGCGGGCGTGACTTGCGGCACCCGCTCCTGGAGCAGCACCTCGGTGGCGCGCACGGCGGGATCGGACATGAAGCGGCGCACGGTCGGCGCGTTGCAGAGGACATGCGAGAGCGCCAGCAGCCCCATGCCCTGATGGTGGGCCATGTAGGTGCGCACGACGGCGCGCGCCTTGCCGCGCGGCACGCGGGAGGGCGTGTAGTCGATCGCCTCGACGAGGCCGTAGCGGCCGAGGGCCTCCTCGTGGTGGACGAGGCGTTCGAGATTCTCGCAGGCTGCCTCGGGCATAAACGGCAATGCCATGAGCGTGGCGTACGGCGCCACGACGAGATCCTCCGACAGGCCGCGTTTGAGACCCAGCCCCGGCACGCCGAAGGCGCGGTACTGGTAGGTGTGGTGCGCATCCGTGGCGTTGTAGCACGACTCCGAGATGCCCCAGGGGATGCGGCGCTGCCGGGCGTACTTGATCTGCCGGCGGATCATGGCACGGCTGGTCTGCCAGAGCAGCGTGTCCGGGTATTCCGCCATGAACAGCGGCGGCATGAGGTATTCAAACATCGAGCCGCTCCAGGAGAGCAGCGTGGCGTCGGCACCCTGGCCGGTGAGCAGGCGGCCCAGCGCGAACCAGTGGTCCGGCGGCGCCTGTTCGCTGGCCACGAGCAGGAAGCTGGCGATGCGGGATTCCGAGGCGAGCAGGTCGTAGCAGCCGGGATCCAGGCGCCGGGACGACACGTCGAAGCCGATGCTGAGCAGGTCGCGCGACGGGTTGTAGAGGAAGCGGAAGTCCATCTGCGCCTGCATGTCGTGGCAGCGTTCGGACAGCGCCTCGAGCCGATGCACGAGTCCGGCGGCCTTCTCGGCTGCGGAACCCGCCCCTTCGCGCGCGATCTGCCGCAGGGACATTCCGGGAGCGTCTTCAGCGACGGCGTCAAGGTGGTGCAGGTGGTCGCGGCATTGCGCCTGGAGGGCGCGTGCCCATTCCTGGAGGGCGGCGTCGCCGCCCTCCGACGCCTTGTGGATCCGCTCCGCGGCGGCGGCGATCTGCTCAAGCCGTTCCCGGATTTCCGCCGGGGCGGCGGGCGTGCCGACGAGCAGCAGCCGCGCCTCCTGCAGGGCTTCGAGCACCCCGGCGGGGGCCGCTCGGCCCGCCATCTGGGCGATCACGAGGAGCGTGTCCTGAAGGCCCGCCCACAACTGCGGAGGCAGCGCGGGCGCTTGGCACACCTCGCGCAGTCCGGCGCGCAGCGCCACGAGGCAGGCGGCGAGGTTGCCGCTGTCGACGCTGGAGACGTAGCGCGGCTCCAGCGGCTTGAACGCGCGCGTGTCGTACCAGTTGTAGAAGTGGCCGCGGTAGCGTTCGAGCCGGTCCATCGCGTCGAGCGCCTTCTCTGTGCGCGCCGCCAGCGACGTGGCGGAGATGTAGCCGAAGTCCCAGGCCGTGAGGTTGGCGAGCAGGGCGAAGCCGATGTTGGTCGGCGACGTGCGCTCGGCCACGACGGGATCCGGTTCCTCCTGAAAGTTGTCGGGCGGCAGCCCGTTGCCGGTTTCGCCCGCGAAGGTGTCGAAGAAGCGCCAGATCCGGCAGGCCAGCGCACGCAGCTCGCGGCTCTGCGCTGCGTCCACATTCGGTTCATGCCGGCGTCGCGGACGGCTGATCCGCCAGGCGCAGATGGGCGCGACGAGCCAGAGCGCGAGCAGGGGCAGTGCATACGGCAGCGAGGCGGGGCGGGCGAGCGTGATCGCCGCCGCCGCGCCGAGGGCGACGGCGGGGGCCGGCCACATCTCCACCAGAAAGCCGGCGGGCGCACGCCGCGCATTGAGACGCGCGTAGCGCGGCAGATGCCAGAGCATGAGGCCGCGCCGCGTGAACGGTATCCGCAGTCCCGACGCGGCGAACGCGCTCAGCGAGACGAAGGCCTCGTAGGGCAGGCAGGCCAGGCTGAGAAGGGGCTGCGCGACATGGCGCAGCAGCTCGACGCACCACGTCCGGACATGCAGGGCGAAGCCGCGCTCGCGGGGCTTGCGCAGCAGCAGCGTCGTCGTGCGCAGCAGCGTCGTCAATCCCAGCACCACCAGTGCGAACCCCGTCCAGATCATGCCGGAGACGGGGCCGCACGTCCAGCCCGCGATCAGCAGACCGGTGAGAACCGGAGCGAAGAGGCTTCGGCGGATGTTGTCGAAAATCTTCCATTGGCTCAGGAGCGAGAGGCGCATGCGGCGTCCGTCGACGCACGGCGGGCGCGACCCCAGCCACTGGATGATCTGCCAGTCGCCGCGCATCCAGCGGTGCTGGCGGGCGATGTCGCCGAGGTAGGATCCGGACATGTCCTCGTAGACCTCCACGCAGCCCAGCAGCGCCGAGCGCGCGTAGGCGCTCTCCAGCAGGTCGTGGCTGAGGATGAGATTTTCGGGGAAACGGCCTTCGAGGGCCTGCCGGAACGCGTCGACGTCGTAGATGCCCTTGCCGACGTACGAGCCTTCGCCGAAGAGATCCTGATAGACGTCCGACACCTCTTTCGAATACGGGTCGAGCCCCGCCTGGCCGCAGGCGAGGCGCGTGTAGAGGCTGCGGTTGGCGGCGCTCAGGCGCACGCTCACCCGGGGCTGGAGGATCGCGTAGCCTTCGACGACGCGCCCCTTGACGGGATCGAAGCGCGGGCGGTTGAGCGGATGCGCCATCGCGCCGACCATGGCGGCCGCCGCGCCGCGCGGCAAGTCCGTGTCGGTGTCCAGTGTGATGACGTAACGGACGGCTCCCGGCGGCGGCATGGCGCCGACGATCGTCGTGAAGGCCGTCTGCGCGCCGCCGCGCAGGAAGGCGTTGAACTGCTCCAGCTTGCCGCGCTTGCGCTCGTGGCCCATCCAGCGGCGCTCGACGGGATTCCACACGCGCGGACGGTGGAGCAGGTGGAAGACGGGGACGTCGCCCGGGCGCGGATAGCGCGCGTTGAGCCGTTCGATGCCGTCGCAGGCGCGCCGCAGCAGCGCCTCGTCCTCGGGCAGCGTCTCGGCGTCGGCGTCCGGAAAGTCCGTCAGCAGCGCGAAGTCGAGCCGAGGATCGCGGTTGCCCAGATAGCGGATCTCCATCGTGGCGACGAGGGTGTCCACCGACGCGGCATCCGTCAGCATCGTCGGGACGACGACGAACGTGCGGTGCCCTTCCGGGATGCCTTTCGAGAAGTCCTGCCGCGGCAGCGGATGCGGGGGCACGATCCAGGTGACGAGGAAGTTGACCAGGGAGATGGCGAGCGTCGACGCCGGCACGAGCGCGGCGGCCGCGACGATCCAGAACGCGAGATCGCGCGGTGCGACGCAGGCGACCCAGGGGACTCCGGCGGCGACGGTGAGGGAGACGAGCGCGATGGAGCCGAGGTAGAGTCCGAGCCGCCCCTTGCGGATATAATGCAGGCACGTCTTCCGCAACGACCAGCGGCAGCCGACGGCGCGGCGCAACCGGGCCCGTTCACGCCCGACCAGGTAAAAACCGACGTGGCGGCGGCGCTCCGCGTCTTCTTCGTCTGGCGCGACGGAGGCGGCCATCGCCAGCGCCATCTCCGCCACCTCGGTCTCCGGGCGGCCGGAGCGCATGGCGAGGTCTTCGACGACGTGGCGATAGTGGTCGCGCGTGGCGAAGTCCTGTATCGCATGGGTCTTCGAGGGATCGCGCTCGAGCACGCGCTCCACATGGCTCTGCGACTCGACGAAGCCCTTCCAGTCCATGGCGGAGAGGAAGCGCAGGCTGCCGATGCTGTTGGAGACCGAAAGATGCTCCGCCGCCTGCACGTGGCTGTCGGCCTGGAGCTTCTGGGCGACGGTCGTGCCCTCTTCGGCGAGCATCTGGTCGATCCAGTTGAGGAAGAGGCCGACGCCCGCGCCCTGGCCCTGGAGACGCTCCACGAACTCCTCGAGGAAGGGCTCGCTGAGCACCGGATGGGCGTCGGCGAACTCCGCGAGCAGGTGCAGCATCTGCTTGGGTGCCTGCTCCGCGGCGGCGAGCGTGCGTCCCGCCCAGGCGATGCCGTCGTTCTTCTCCAGCCGCCGCCGCGCGACGCGCACGGCGACACGGCGCAGGTTTTCGATGAGCCCCAGACGCAGCGCGATCGGGAACGCCCACAGCTCGCCGAGCTTCAGCGCCTGGACCGTCTGATACGCGCCCACGAACGCCGTGATGTTTTCCTCGTCGAGGAGGCCGTCGAGATGCGCGATCAGCTCGAACGCCATGCCGTAGACGCGCGGCAGCCCCCGCATCGGGCCTTTGGCCAGGCGCGGCAACTGCCGGCTGTAGCGGCGCGGCAGGTGGATCCGGGCGAGCTGGATCTGCTGTTCGATCAGGTAGAAGTTGTCGAGCAGCCACTCCGCGGGAGGCGACATGCGGCGCCCCTCGGCGTCCGACTGGACGAGCACCTCGTGCGCGGCGCGCAGCGCCGCCGTGTTGTCCGTCAGCCGCGGCAGCAGTTGGTTGTAGCCCGGGCCGGCGTCGATTTCATCCGTCCGTGCCAGTTCTTGTGCGAAGCGGCGAAGTTGATCGATGCTGAGCAGTTCGGCGCGCAGCGGCTCCTCATCCGCTGCCGCCCACGCCAGAAACGTGTTTTCCCGTGCGCCGTCGTCCCGTCGAAAGGGTTCAAAGATTTTTCTGCGTATTTGTGCCTTTAAATCCATATTGCCAACATGCTAACAGAATCCGAGCGAAATAGCAAGGTTCAGAAAGTGCCGATGCGCCCGCCGCACGGGTGCCCTTCAACTTGGTTGAAGCTGCACCCTAAGTAAGGAGGATGTAGGAGTTCCAACAAAACTGAATCGCGCCCCGCCCGCATCCAGGGCGTTTTTATTTGAACTGGGCTCGCGCGTTGTTTATCAGGGAAACAC
>ERZ795050.2163-NODE-2163-length-22741-cov-24.581195_pt1 | contig 22741 bp, 9 predicted proteins | sample MGYA00375134_ERZ795050 | MGnify/ENA primary metagenome ERZ795050 (study PRJEB30179, sample SAMN05720221) | activated sludge metagenome | isolation source: Anaerobic digester | place: Japan | collected 2015-05-26 ... | reverse complement strand
GGGGGTCAAATTTATTTGCAGAAAAGGGGTCAAATCTGTTGACTATTAACATTTATGGCTAAGTGTTTCTTGATTATTTTAAAAAATTTCATTTGTAAGTTTTGGGGCATCTGTTTAAAGCGAGCAAAAAGGCCTTCTATTTGTAATCCGTCTAGCCTACTGTCAACTTTTTTTCGAATAACCATAGCAGTTTCTATATCAGCTTTTTCTAAATAGGTCGGCAAAGATGAAAGTCGTGTAATGAGTCTAGTACAATCTTCAGCACTCATTGTTTCTATGTTTTCAGCTAATTCAAGAATGGGTTGTAGCCACTGTTTTGACAATTTATTTCTCTTTGAGAGTAAATCTTCTAACAAGGATGAGTAAACATCTTCGGTCAACCATATATACTCATCATAGTCGGCGTTCTTCCGTATATTTAAGATTCTGGCCGATACCAAGTCTTTGATCTCTTCATTTGTAAGATTTAAATCTGACCAAGCTTCGCAGTCTTTATCTATTTCTACTAATTCTGCATCCATTTTAATAAGGTCTTCAATATTCAGATCATCGCCAGCAAAAATTCTTAACAAATCTTTGATCTCTGATTTTGCTTTCTTTACATCATCTATAGAGGTTATACAAAATTCCATCAAACGACTTAAGCGCTCCTTGTGTAATTTTATCTGTTCTGTGCATTTTTTAAAGAAAGCTATAGCATCCATTGATACTAAGTTAAGGTCGGGTAAATCTCTTGTTTTTCTCGCTTGCCCAACCTTTTCTATGAGGTTCTCACAAGTTTTTTTCCATTCATTTAGTTCTGCCACAGTTATATGCTCAGAAACCCTGTGACTGTCCAGAAATGCCCTTGTCTGCTGAACGATATATTGCAGGCTCTGAAGTTCCTCAATATTTCTAGTTATTTGATCTACATGTTCAACAACCTTTTCCGCAAGATCTGATAGTCCCAAGGCTTCTAGATTTCTAACAATTACTACCTTCAGTTTCATGGTGAATGCGCTAAGCTGAATAGCTGATAGGCAGCTTTGCTTTTTTAACCAAGGCTGGAAAAACTGAATAAGAGATTCTTTTGCCCTCTCATATAAGATTCTAATTTCATCAATTTGTTCTGCGGTCCATAATTCTGCTTCATTGTTCATTTTATTCAATCTTTTAAGCAGGTTATATGCTACACGGCTAAGATTACCAGCCTCCTGCCTTGAGTAGGCAGATTCAAGGTATTTCAGTTGCTGACCATAAAAATCTTCATGTTCTTTTAATGCATTAATTGAATGTTGTGTTTCTTGTTGAAGCCTTCGAAATCGCTCAAAAAGAAGGCCTGCCGGAAGAGAGACTCGTTGCCTTAGTTTCACTGCCTCCTGCAAACAATCCCACCTTCCCTGATGCGTTTTTTCGCTATCCCACCGAGAAAGTAAGTCTTCCCACTCCCCCGCACCTTCCTCAGATATATATGCAATTTTTGTCTGTGATAGCGCTTTAAGATCAAGATAATTGCCGGATAAGGCCTGATTGACCCACAAAGTTGGCGAGGTGATTTCGTTATTAAAAAATAGAGCTATTTTATTGATTCTTGGGGCCAAAAAGACACCGATTATAATAGCAGCGGAAGCTATGTTGCAGCCGTATGGGGGAAAAATTAGATTCTCCAACAATTCTAATAGGTTTTGAGACTCTTTTTCTTTTAAATTTCTATCTATTTCCCGGATAATATCCCTCAATTTAGGATTAATTGGAAACAATAAAGGCTCCCCATTCTCGTCTAAAACCCCCCAAGAAGTCGTTCCTTTTTGTAACAATTTGATTGCTCTATTCTGTGTTTGGCTAGGTCTCGATGCTATCCATTCTTGGTTTAACTTGCCCTTGAAAAGTTCAACGGTGATATCTCTACAATCTTTGGCTGCATTTCCTTTGGCAGTAGAGAAGCCATCAAATTGGAAAGGTATTATCTTCGGGTAAGTTTGATCAAAAAGCTGATATGCAAGTTTTGTTATTCTCAAATCATCTGAAATCTGAAATCCTTTGGGAAGAATATAGTTACGATTCCGCACAAGCTCACTGAATATCTGTTTTATATTTTCAAGGGTTTTTTGCTTATGGCTATCGATAAAATGTGAGTATCGTTGTTTTTCTTCATCGCTCAATGTTTCAGAGAGAATCCAGTATTCTAACATAGCCTGCTTGAGAAGCCCAGCGTTGTCTTCAAGCAAAACTACCAATATGGGACAAATATGACTTGGAACGGCTTCATTCAAGATATCAGATAACATATTTTTAACCGATTTAGTAACCTGTTCTAACGAGTAGTCAGGTGGTACATAACAATAAATAATCTGACCCCTAAAATCATCCGTTCTATATGCCTCTTTCCAGTCAGTAACGGCATTCTTAATATCAGTATTTAACCTGAGAAGATTTGAACAGTTAATTTGAAATTGCCATTCCATGGTACTAATGTTTTTAGTTGCTGCGAAGGAAGGGTCTATAGGTTCAAGTTCAGCCCAATTTTTCATATAAGCCGCAAAAATTTCCGATATTCTGTCGATGGTATATTGAGTGTCTTGTGTTCTGCTACGCAAGAAAGCGACAAAGTGACTTCGAGGAATAGAATCGCCCAATATCTCATACTGACAAAATCGATCATTCCATTCAATAACAGCATATTCGTCAATAAGCTCTCTAACGGCTTTACTTACTGTTGATTGTGGCAAGTTTGACAGTAGCCCAAGCGCTACATTCATTTCCTGTTGGTTGCTAACTTTTAATCCTAATTTTGATGCAATCATAATAGACTTAAGTATATTGAGCTCTATATCCTTATAATGATCGCCATATTTTTGTTGTACAGATAAGTAGGCGTGGGCTACTGAACTACTTCTACCGAATTCCTCCGTCGCTAAAAGTTCCTCTATGAGCTCATTACCACATAGATCAACGGCTGATATAGTAAAGGCAAAGTCTTCTTCATCAATTGCACAATTAGACGCTCTCTCCACTGCTTGGGCAAGAAGTGTTATTGCAGATCTGTGTTGTAGCGAATCAGTAAGTCTGCTTAACATCCATGTTGCAAAAGGGCTTAGTGGCCAACACCCTTCAATTATTACTTTCTTAAAATGAACCCAATCCCTCCACACAGATGACCGCTCTGCTAAAGGGAACCATCGCTTAATTAAATCGTAAGTTTCTCGCCAATCATTTGTGTCTGAAGAAAAGAGATAGTTTGAAAGGTATTGACTGTCTTTTTTTTCTATCAAACTTGCAAAGAGTGTTTCAAGATTTGTAGAAAGAAAATATTTAGTAGCCGAATCATATCGTGTAATATACCTCTGAATTGCAATCTGTTTGTCTTTGGATATACGAGATAAATAGGTTTTTAATTCAAACTGGCTAAAACATAGCAGGAAACATTTTTCTGCATTATCTTGTACGGCCTCAAATAGCTGCTGCAGAGCTGCATCACCAGCAATATGGGGTCTTTCAGCTGCAAACTCTAAGAATCTTCCAAATTCGTCGAAAATAATAAAGACTCCTCTAAAAGGACCTTCTTCATCGCCACAGTATACATCGCAAATGGTTCTTATGAGTTGTTGTGGTGACTCAAAACCTATAGCCTTGATAGGATGACCATTTGCAATTTGAAAAATTTCATTTACTGCCTGAAATGCTAAATCATCATGATTTTGAAGTCTTTTAATAATCTCTTCAAGGGTTGTATTTCCAAAACGATCAACAAATTCCTTTTTTCGTAAATCATAATTTCGAACAACAAACTGTTCGGCAAGCTTGAAGCGAGGCCATAACTCATTAAGAGCAGTTGTGTCGCATCCAGCTCGCCTAAGCTGCACTATGGCTTGCCTACTCAATTCGCTAGCAAGATCAAAATTTTCCATACCGTTAATTGCGAGCACTAATTCGGGATGGTTCCAAGAATATATTATTCTACTAATTATTTGACCTATGTTTGAATCCGCAGCTTTTAAATTTGTTAATATGGTTTTAGCAATGTCGCTCCGGTAATTGGAAAACAAAGTTGCCAAGGTTAGTCCAAAATGTGACTTTCCTGTACCATATCCTGCAATAGCTAGAGCAAATGGTGAAGAGTCACTATCACTACGATCTATTGATTGTAGGAGTTTGTAAGTCATACTTACAGTGTCAATCAAGGAGTAGGTTTCAGAATTTTGAATGTCATCTTTGGAAACACCATGATATTTAGGTCCGTGAAAAACAAAATTTGCTGCTGCTTTGTCCCTTTTTTCTTGGTCAACTTCGAACCAATTAATCTGGACAGCACCTTCGAAAAATAAATCCTTTCTAAACCGAACCAACTCACCTATGTGTTTCATTCATTCCCCCTAGGCTAGCTAGCTTATTTCACGAAAAAATATTCGCCAATAGGTTTCTGCCTCAGCGAGTCGTGTCAAAACCCACGGTTTTATTTGCTTATCTACATCTATAATTCTAAGCTCTTGTAGATATTGGATAACTGTCTCTGTTTGGCGTTCAGTCCATCCATTTATTCTTTGCCAATAAGTTTGATATTCAAAATCTGTTAGTGTTACTTGTTGATCATTAGGAAAATGTGCTTCCCAAATAGACAAAAAGAAGGATGCATAGCCGAGCATAAATTCCCTTAGAACTGGTGAGGAAGTGCGGACTATTTCATTCCCGTCAGTCTTTAAAGCTCCAACCTTTTTTAAGGCTGCAGGTTCCTCATATGTTCTTATTAATGGCCCTATCAAAGAACGATTACGCTTTCCGCATAATCCAGAAAGATAATGATCCAGAGATTCCTGTGTAAATCTCAATCCCAGAATGTCATAACCAGGGCCAAATGTTAGGTACCAGACTTGAGCTCCCCCATATTTTCGACAGAGATGTAAATGGATAAGAAGTTGAGAAATATACTCACTCAGATGTAAGTCTTCCAGAAAGACGGTCCTGCCAAAGGTAGTGAGGATTGGTTTTTTGGAACCAGGCTTTGAGCCCTTAGCTATCGTAATTAAACCCATACCTTGAGCGTAACTCAAAACTGCCGGCACTTTGCCATCCGATCCACCCATCGGAATGCCAGTTTCCAGAGATATTTCCTGATTAGTTCCTTCTATGCCTTGACTTGCAAAACGAAGAAGAGCAGATAAATAATGTCTTTCGGGCACAAAAGTCCTGTGAAAAGTAACGGGTAACCTACTTTGTGTCAGCTCAAGAGGGTTACTCATTTGTTTACTCCTATTTTCTTAAGTCTGTCCGATAATGAAGTAATTTTAATTTTGTATGCTTTTACTTCCAGCGTACTAGTTTTATTATTTAAGGATGGGCCTAAAGAATAGCACTCTCCTTTTTTTAAACTATTGAGTCGTCCAACCCATAACTCAGAGCTTTCTCCAGTTGAACGCTCTAAAATTTTGGCATATTCGACAATTTCAGTTTCAGCGGGCTTAAAGAAGAGTTTATGCTCGGCTTGGAAAAGCCTATGCCTAGCCTCCTCCTTTAATGTTCGTAATGTTTGTGTAGCTAAAATCATAGATAGCCCAAACTTTCTGCCTTCTGTTAAAAATCCAGCAAGAGGCCCTTCCTGACCATGATCAAGGTTTTGTATCTCGTCTAAAACAACTACCTTTGGATGATATTGATCCCCAATACCACGAGCAAAGTAATAGAGATCGATTAGCGCAAACTCTGTAACTAATGTTGAGAATTCTTTTCCGCAACCTACTAGTTGAATAATATGACATCTATTGTCCTGATCATTATAAAATCTTAACCAGCTCTCTTCTGTTTCCTCTCCAAAGGGCTCTCCGTCAACAAAAGGATTAAGCTTATTTAATAAAGTTATTGCTGAGTCTTTTATTAGCCCATCTTGAGAAGACTCTAATAAAGAAACCAACTCTCTTAAATTCATTTTGTCCGAGGTTTTCTCTATTCCTTTCTTTATAGCTTGGTATAGAGCATTTTTTTGTTGATCTCCAAGATTGTAGACCGACGCAAATACGCTCATAACTCTTTGAGATGTAGTAGATATTTTCTCAGGCTCTTTTCTTCCTGCAATAGTTGATATTTGTCTTCTAAAAGGGTTTATAGGGAGAGGTTTATGTTGTACGATATGCTGTGTCGGTTTTATTATTTGAATTGCTTCTGGCTCTAGCTTTGACTCTTCAAAACCATTTGTATAGTCAATTATTACTGAGTTCTGATTTTGTAAAGCAAGTTCGCATAAAATCGCTTGTATGGCATACGTTTTTCCTGACCCTGACCTTCCAAAAATCAACATATGTCTATTATTCAACCCAGGGTGGCCAAATTCCCAATAAACTTCTTGCCCAACATTTGTACTCCCGAGATACACCCTAGCCGGTATACCAGTATCATTTGGTAACTCTATTCCTTTACCTCTATTATCAATAACCGATGTTTTATCGTCCGATAGTCCGTCTGTTTCCAAGTCTTTTCTATAGATTATTATTTCGTCCTCCTGATCTGCATCGTCTTTTTTTGCGGTTGACGTGAAGACAATATCGCTGTCAGGGAGTGGAATACTAGTATATTTTCCTTCACAGCATATTTGATAAATCAGTTCTTTTCCAATTGAGATTACCTGAATCTCGAGTCTTTGAGCATCATGAGTATAATCCCATTTTTTTTCAAGGTTAAAATAACTGCCCGCTTTGTCTGTCGAGTAAATCACCGCCATTGCCTGCCAGTGAATGGTAAAATAGCCATCTCCGAGCATCTCTAAAGCACTAGTTACTTCAGTCAAAACCTTAGGTTTTATCCTACTCTTATTAGCTATCAATCTTTCAAGTTGTGTCCACCAAAATCTTCTATCAAATCGTCCGATCCCATCTACTTGTCGGGGCTTAAAAATGGTAATTAAATGACGAAGACCATTTTCAAGTTGAATATGTGCTTTTTCGAGGTAAGATTCACCATATTTAGCCAGTTTACATTCAATTAACTGAGCATAAACTTCAATCTTACCATCAACCAAGAATGCCATTAATCTCATTAAATCAGGTCGCTCTTGATTAGTCGCACTGTCAAACCAATGACTAAATGTATCCAGTGAAATCAACTCGTCGCAAAGACATAGAAAGGGCAAATGTATATTTGGCAAACATATCCTTGTTAACGTATAGGCAATAAGGTCACGCACGTATTCACTTGGACCCGTTGCCCTTACTAGTGAAAGGCCGGACAGTTTTCTTGATTTAGATACAAGTAAATGCGCTGCTTTCTCCAAATCTTCACTATCCCATGGCCCAAAAAGACGATTTACTTGATTCTGAATCTCTTTTTCTATGTCAACCAAGGAGGTACGCTCTGTTGACACGGTATAGTTAAGTTCACCATGCGATCCTACGCCTGATGCAAAACCAATAATTTCACGTTTCCATTTATCCGAATCCTCTAAACCTACGAGTCTTTCATCAACAGACGGATCTAAGCAAAAAACCCAAGAAGATTTTTTATGAAGTTCATCTACGATTTCTACCCAAGGCTCAAAATCGCTTTGGCAGATTACAATATGTTGTTTTCCTTCTTGTATGTATGGATGTTTAATACGTGCACTCATCTCCGAGTGAAGTGTACTGAGGCGAAATTGACGATTGCTTATCACACGTGCTCTATGGAAAATTTTTGCAGGATGTTCTTCTGAGCAACAAGGCATTTCTACAGCCGGAAATTTAAGTGGTTGATTAAGATCTATCTCATACGGCTTCATTTCTACTACATCGTTTCCACTCTTACCAGATATGATGAAATGCGACAAAAGTGCTATGTCAACATCAAAAATTTCCTTAACTATTTGATTTATATAATCTTCATATTTATTTGCGATGCGTTGCGAGATTGAAATTTCACAATACTTATAATAAGAAAACTTATCGTTTGTTTGGGATGATTCCCAACGTTTTCTCCATTCAATTAACCATCTCCCAAAATTTTGACTCTCTGAGGTACGGACAAAAAAAATCAAATTTAGATGATAAGGTGGTCGATCAAATATGGCCTGATTTTCATCGGTTTTTATTTGACCCCTTAAAAACGAGTCAAGCGCTGCTATAATTACCTGTAAATTTCTAGATCCAATTACTGCAATAGTCAGCCCGTCATTTCCATGTTGATGTATTGTTACATATTCATTGAAAATCCTGGTAATAACCTTTGACTCTTTGCTTTCAAAAAAGAGATCCGTGTCGCTTATCTCTTCTTCTTCTTGAAAATCAGGACGTAAAAAGAGTTTTGTCATAAGGGTAAAATGAGATTCGGCAGGAGTACCAAACAATTGAATAAGATCAAAAGTTTTTACTGTAGTGTCGAGATCTTTGTTGTTATTAGAAATGATTCCAAACAATGATCGCTCAATTTTTGCTAAATCACAAATGTCCTCCCAATTTTTCATTGATGTTTTTGAACTTTGAACATCTCCAAGTGCTTCAGATAATATAGCCTCAAAGGCATGAGATAGAAAAGTTTCTCTATGACGCAGCATCTCGAAAAGAGAAGGGTGAAGGCCTGTTACAATTGCTGATTCAATGTAATTGTTCCAAAAAAAGCCTATAGATGAAGAATCTGATGACTCGTCAAGAATCAAAAAAGCTTTATAAAGCAGTGGCAGCAATGTGCTGTGACTAAACTTTTTATCAGCAACCAATAATCGCATTGCTGTCTGCATCTTTTTGAAAAGATCAGCATAAGATCCTTCATCTCTAGAGCATAAATCCTCCATAACAACAAAATAGCCCTCAGTAACAAAATAATCTAAAAACTTTTTGTAACTATTTGATAGATCAGCTAGAAAAGGCCAAAGAGGGTCTTGCCTATCTATGTTGGGTGCTCTCAATAGATTCCATATTCTTAAGCGACTTATGCTTTGTTTTAAAATTCGGTTAGCTTCATCTTCGTCGGGCGTTAAAAACATTTCATTAAAAAAAGGAATTCCAAATACTGGAAGATATGGTTCTTCATGTTGGTATAAATGATCTTTTACGATTCTGGCTAAATTCCATAGATTTCTGTAACCATGAATATCTGGTAATTGCCACTGGAATACTTTACTTAAGCTAAGGCCATCATCTGCTATGAAAGAAACCTCTAACTGGAAGTTCGGCATTGCAGTTCGAGATTTGTCTAAGATAAGCCTTTCAATGTTACCACATAGATTACATGTTATAGGAATTTCCCTTGTGTCACCTTCTACTTCAATTTTGATTTGAATAAATTTATGAATAAATTCGTCAATACCACCAAGTATTCCACGAATGAGATCTCTTGCGCTATCTGTTTGTTCAGGGCCAAAATCGTGCTTAAATCTCAATGATTTTATTTTGATTGTCTTTATAACTTTGCCAGGACGTGTCCTTTTTTGATTGCAAAGTTTTCGAAAATCAATCAAGGTCATCCATATGCTTGTAAGAACTGCCTGAAGTGGAGGGCCACTAATTTTTTGAATCTTATCACGCGGTTGCTGAACTGGTTTTTTAAAATCAAGTATTTTATCTTTTATAAAAGCAAAATCAATTTTTAATAACCGTTTACGATCTATAGGGTTGTTCTTATTTATATATCGTTCCAATGTTTCAAAAAAATCTGATGAATCATAGAATTCATTAAAGACAGGCGAAAGCTCAGTAGATGGGCCTTTCACGGATAGGTCTTCCACGCTTTTCTTAAATTGCAGAATTTTTTTAATTGCCTTTTTCCGTTCTGCCGATTTCAGATAAGGTTGATAACTGAAGAAACTAATTGCATCTTCAATATATCGAGTCCATTTTTTGCGTTTTGACATATCTTTTAGTAATGGCAAGTCCCATGACTGGAGCATTCCATACATAACTCGAAGAGCATCCCTACCATCCTGAACCCCTTTTGCATCAACTTGACCCTCAAATTCTTCAAGAAACGAAGAAATTCGGACAATATCACCTACGCCATAACGATGAAGGGATTTTAGCAGTGCGTCGATGTCCTGTATATGTTCTTTTTCATAAGTTATACTCTTATTTCTAAAAACATTAATAATCCATTTCTCAAAAGAAAAATCTAAATAATTCTCCCAGATCGTAGATTTTGTCACATGAAAAAAATCTTCCAGGCTTCCTTTATCTGCAGCTTTATCTACGCCTACTAAGACAATGAGTAAATAATCCTTACCTGAAGCATTGCTCCATTTTAGGTCTCTGTAATAGGTAAATTTATCATCTTTATCAACCCAATCTCTATTCTCAATTTCTTTACACGATAGTTGATTTTCCTGAGACTTATCGCACAACCATTCATCCCATAAGGTTCTACCTACCTTGTAGACAAGTTCTATATTTAAGGGGCCTTTTATTGTAAAATCTTCGAGTCTTTCTCCAACTGAAAGTATAACTTTGGGTGTAAACGAATCTAAAAATATTCGAATTTCGTGGTTCTCATGGTGTGTTTTAATCGCATTGCGACAAGCAGAAATTAGATAATTAGTTAAAGTATGAGCAAGATATTTCATCCATTCCCTCTTTTAGTTTTTTCAATTGTTTCAAAAGGGTTATAAACAAGAGATACAGCGTCCGAAAGAGGTAATAGGAAGCCAAGGGATCTCAATTTTGCTTCAAACCAGCCAAGATCTACTGGTGGTGCATGCAATTGTTGATCTCCAAATGTCCATTTAATAGCTCTCTCAAAATAATTTCCCTGGAGTGCTATTCCATAGTGTTTAAAAAGACAGTCTTCAAATCTTTGTCTTGTTATCCGCTCACCAGGTTTTATTAAGGCAAGAACAAAGTATCGAATTAAAGAATCAGTTAAGACAAAGTGTGCTCCCGGTCCTTTTCTGGGGACTACAAATTCTATTGCTTTACTGAGCCTAGCTAAAAGTTCCTGTCCTTGTTCGTCTGCATTTTTCATGTTATAATTTTCTGGAATCGTTATTTCATCACTTCTAAGTGCACCATGAATCATCTCTTGCAGTCTTATAAAATTCCTTGCACTTGCATCACGTAAAGCCTTGTCTTTTTCTTCAAAACTAGTGACAATCAATGTAAATCCAATTGGTGGAGCCATTTCCTGAATTTCAGGCATTAGCGCCTTCCACCATCGAGAAGATTGTGCACATAGGCTCCTTATAACCTGTAAAACACAACACATTATTAATGTTTCTACTTTTTCTATAGGATCTATTGAAGCATCGCAAATGTTAGCCATCTCATGAGCAAACAAATAGCTCTCTTTCCAGCTTTCTTCAGGGCACCACCCACAAGCTGCATATTGATTTTTTAAAATATCTAAGGTTTGAGTATCTGCTTGTTCAATCCATGCTACGAGTTTATCAAGGACGGGAGCAGTTTCAAGAAGCTCCTTTAATCCCCTTTCAATTCTTGATTTCAAAATATTAGCTTCACCACTAGCAAAACCCATTTTGGTTTCAAAAACAGACAGTTCTTTACTGCCTACCTTTCTAAAAAGATTGCATAGTTGTAAATAAAGGACTTCTCCCCCTCTTGCCATAAAATCATGGTTAGAAAAGGAGAATAAACCCTTTTCTATTGCTGTATACCAGTCTATTGCATCATATTCTTTTCCCTGCGAGCGTTTCCAAATTGCTTCTCTTGCTAATAGGGAGGATGCTAAAGGTAAGAATGTCTGCGTACACCATGTTCTATTTTGTGCTACACCAACAAAACCCAAAAGAATCTGTTCTATTAATTTCAATATGCTTTCTTTTGATAGATGGGGAGGAGCATTGACTCTTTTATTTAGATCGTTCAGTATTTTTGTAAAATGAGTAATATGACAGGGATGTCTCGTTTCAAGTTTGGATGCGCCAAGAAATGCAAACAACTTCAATACAAGCCTTGCTTGTGGATTGTAAAAAAGAGGTTCTCCTTCAGGCCAATTATTAAGTAATTTAGTATCAGGAAAACCCATATTGATTTCTTCTTTTGCTCTTCCTATTGTCTTTGCTGAAGTAAAGACTAAGAGAAATTCTATAAGATATTCTATTGGTGTCTGATCTTTGTAAAATCTTCTCCCAAATAACTGTATAGCGGGGTTCTCATCTTCTTTTTGATTTTGTAAATTTGGAAATCTTTTGATAGACATTATACAATCCTTAATATCTCGTTTGTAATTTCAAACCTTTTGGTTTCAAGGTTTCCGTCGTTCATTAACTCAAGTAATTCTATACCCTCTAAAATTTTGTGATGATGCAAAAGTTGGGCTTTAAAACGTTCTAATCGCTCAACATAACTAGCGTCCAATGGTTTACCAATCTCTCCCATCTCCCTCATTGACACAAAGTCCAAAACAGGGAGGTCAATAGGTAATAATGATTTTGAGTTAGATTCTTGAAGTTCCAGTATGTAACGTTTAGGTTCAAAAATATTGTTTAAAGGTCTAAAAACTAATGTAAAATTAGTCAATGGAATTCGTGCGAGAAGAATCTGAACGCTTGGTCTTAGGTCTCTATTGTTTGTTGTTAAACCAATAAAAAGATCATGAAAATTTGTATATTCAGATAAATTTGAACTTGTATAATATCCTTGAAGGACGCTGAGTATTTTTCTTTTTAATTCTTCCCTTCTATAAAAATCAGGCCCTTTGCCATTAATTTGCCATGTTTCCCATTCTATGAGTCTTGGTGATGATAAGAACACAGAATAAAAAGGCTTTAGCTCATCAGGAAATCTACCAAAAATATAAAGTAGTCGTCGCAACTGCTGTCGTAACCTAGACCCCGAAGAGTAACTTTCCTGAGTATGACCTCGAATCTTTTCAATCAAATTCTCATAAACTTTTAATAGCAGTGAAGGCACAACGGGCTTGGCACCTCCTTCTCTCATCCATAAACGCCTTTCTAGGGGTAGATATGGATTTGATCCAAACTCTGCTGGGATTAAATATTTAATTGCTGTAAGTTGTCTGCCCATTTTATCTTCAATGAACCCCCTAAACCCGAAAAACCTATTGAAAAATAAGTAATTCTCTATATTCTGCTGAAAATGATGGGGTCCGTAGTTCACTACATAAGAGCAATCTATCCCTGAGGTAATGGAATATGCAAGATGTGCGGTAATTTGCCTCATAGTGAGGCGATTGCCGTATTCGTAAAGGCGACGATATACCCACTCTATTCGATTATATATAATATCGCTAGATTCCCTCAATACATTAACATTCAAATTAATTGGGCAGTAAGTTTTTAAGTTACAATAGTCGCATTCCTTCCATAGATTCTCATTTAAAATATTTTTGAGAAGAAGTTTTGATTTTTCAACGTTATCGACTCTCGACAAATTGATTATTGTAAAAGGAGCCCCGACAGAATAAAAAACAGACGGATCATTTCTTTCAAGAATGTCAAGTAATTCATTTTCGATCTTTCTAGGGTTGAGATTGAGTTCCTGAGCAAGCCTTGAAAAAGTTTCTAGTAGTTTACCTGTGTTGGAAACTATACACCATCGAGTGCTTAATGAAGTCTCTTTTGCGGCAGTAGCAAGCTCTTTAACTCTTGAATCAAGTGGAAGTTCATTAAGGTCTTTAATAATGAATATTTTCTTTCCATCTGGACCAATAGCGTCTTCTTTACTCTTTAACGGCTTATCAAGAGGTTCTGCCATCGGCTTTTTAATGAGTTTCTTGTATAGCTCTAAAGCAATAGTAGATTTTCCATCTCCAGCATGACCAGTTAAAATAACATGAGTGCCCTCAGAAGATTTCACTTTATCGAAAATAAAATCTGTTATTTTGAGTGGTATGTGAATAAACCCAAAGAAATTACTTTGGGCTTGTGATTCTGCTAAAGCATTTTCATTCATAGCTGTAGTATTATGCAGAGTATTTAGATAACGAACAAACGGATTTTGATTCTGTTCTTTTTCTTCTGCATCAGGTACAACCGATGTTACAACAAATTCAGAGACGGGGGCGGGGATCTCCGGAACACTATCTTCAAAAACTTCGAATGATTTTTCAAACTCGTTCTGCATTTCTATCACATTTTTAAAACGATTCTCCTGTAAGGGTTGGATTGCTTTATTAAACCATTCATTTAGTTTTTCAGGAATATCATCCCTAAACTCTTTAATGCTTCTTGGCGTTTCTGACAGCAATGGCGGATGGGCATATGGCTTTTCTCCACACATCCATTCAAAAAGCGTAACCCCAAGTGCGAAAAGATCCCCACTTTCACAATAAACATAATCTACACCTCTAAGCAGATCTGGACCTGTATATGCATGTGTGCCCATGTATGCACCAGTATGAGGAGTACTTGCAGTTCCAAAATCTATCAATATTGGATCTCCGGCAGTATTAATAATAATATTTTCCGGCTTAATATCATTGTGAAGAAGAGGTTCCTCCATTTCAGGATTCCTGTGCATATGTTTCAGAGCTTCCAAAAGACAAAGCGTTACGTGCTTGAATGTATTAATATCCGGACGCTTTTTCTGTATTATCAAATCACGAAGTGAGTTTCCTTGAGCTAGTCCAAGCACAAGCATCCATCTTTTATCGTTCCATTGTGCTATCGTTTGATATCTTATTATGTAAGGACTACTGACAGTTTTTAAGGCATTGATTTCAAAGCTTATTCTATCCCATGGAACCTCGGCATTAAATATCTTGAGTGCTACCTCCCATTCGGATGCATGGACTGCTCTGTATACTTGAGCTTCGCGACCCTGCCCGATTAATTCCTTTATCTCATATACTCCAGCAACTTCTCCTGTTTGAAGAATTCTATTTACTGGTAGAGCTTGTTCCTCTTTTTTTGGATAAAATTTTGAGAGCTGAGAAAGAACTTCATCGGCATTCTGTATGCGGACAAGGCGATCTTCCTGAACTAGTGAGTAAATTAAGGAACATAACTCTTCCGGTAAGCCCTTTTGTTTTAATTCATCCATCTTCTGCGGTGAAATTGTACCTCCAGTTGACTTCAGATCTACAGAATTCTTGAATGGGGGCGCACCACATACCATGGTATACATGAGCACCCCTACGCTAAACAAATCAGTAGCTTCGGAGAAATCTTTCCCTGTATAAAGTTCTGGAGCTAAATACGGGGACGATTTCAGGGATGTAGTTTCAGGGAAAACAGTAAGGCGCTCGTCTTCAAGAATGTATGACAGCTCAAAATTGATGAGCTTTGGTATTCCATTAACTATCAATATATTCTCGGGTTGAAGATTGCGATGTATGATTGCTTGAGAATGGACTGCCTTTAAGCCTTCCACAATCCCTTTAATAATGCTTAGCGTCTCTTCCCAAGGAATTTCCTTTCGCTTTTCTAAGACATCCGCCAACGTCCCTTCTTGGGACCAATCAGACGCCTCAATGACTAGCCCATCGGGATTCGGGACATGCATGAGTTTTGCTATATTCGAATGATCCCCAATTCGTTCAATTGCTTTAAGGCTGTTAAGAGCCCTAACTTGCTGTTTCTTCTGCATTTCTTCCGTAGATGACAGGTCTGCGCAGAATATCCTGAATCGTTTTACTGTGTGAAGTTGATTTTCTTTAGGTCTCGCCAACAACTCGATAATATGTGGCGATTTTGTCAAATTTTCAAGGATCTCATACCCTGGGATATTTAAGGTTTCCTTAGCACTAACATCATGAATATCTCGAAGCTGCTTTGAAATTAGTTTAACATGTTCAGTTTTGAGAGGTTTGTCAATATCGGCAGCACCAGACCGATATTTGTAATGTTTTACAAAAGATTCAATATCTCCAAATGTAGGGTTGTGTCTATCAGTCTTGTAGCTGTCTTCACCAATCACAATCGCATCTGGATTTGTAAGCACTACAATGGATTCTACCCAAATTTTCTTTGTTAGATAGGGGAATAATTTCTCATATAGGCTTTTAAGGACTTTACATTTATAGATATTATTTATATGAGGGTCCTCTCGGTAATACTTTCCGTCTATTATCCACTTATTGGGCCGGACATCGATCTCCCCGGTCCAATGTTTCAGTTCAACTATCGCCAGTCTGTCTTGAGAAATAACAATAATATCGCATTCAAGGTATTGGTTATTGGACGGATCATGAAGATAATAATTAGGAATTAATTCGGCAACACCTTTTAGCTGCTCAATAATTGTCGCTATTGCTTTTTGCTCATGAGGGAATTTGCCAATAGCTACATCATAAGAGGATTCTTTATTGTTTATTTCTGAAACCTCATCTTCAATTACTGTGGAAGGACTAATCTGAAGCAGCTTTTCTTCTATAAACTTGGTGAAGATATCTCTGTTTTTCTTAACCTTCAGCAATTCAAAAAGGCTTGGATTTAAGTAAGCAAAGTCAATTGTTTCTGCAATCCTTGCAGGAGTAAATCGTTTGTATGAATGATATTCTTTCTCTTTTCCTTCCTTGATTTTATGAAACCAAAGCCTTGAAGAAGCGAGATGGAAATATGGATACTCAAGAAATCCAGGATTTGATTCAGGAAAAAATTGTCGCCATACATCATCGAAAGCCTGTGCAAGTTCTGAGTCAAAATAGAATTTATTTAAGCGATAATTATTTGCATCTATCAATCGACATAATGACAGAAGAAGTATATATTTATGCGGAGCTATCCTTCCATGAGATTTGTAAATAGAAATTTTATCAATAAGGCTGAAAAAATATTCAATGGTCTCTATAGCGTGCATATCAGACATCCGTCGGAATTTTCATCATCTTGCCAAGAAAGATTCTGTATTTCTGAAGCTGAAACTTTATCAAAATCAATTGCATCGAACTGAACTGAGAGTAGATTGTCCTTAAGTTTCTTGAAACTATCTTTTTTCACAATTGTGCCGTTGAGATTGATTTCTTTATTCTTATTAACTAGCTCTTGAAGTCTTACTCCCTTCACCCATGTGTAGGTCCTTCCATCCGAATGGTTCGTCTCATATGCACATGCTTTTTCAAATAAATCCGGATGATAGGTGTGTAATGCAACCCATTCTGTTCTCCGTTGAAAGAAACAGAAATAGCATCCTGACCGGCTTCGCCACTTATAATAAGTTGGGAGGCCCAATCCAGAATCTTCTAATATTGTTTTAATATCTTCTTCGATGAGTTCGTCTTCTATGAATGGGTATCTTGGTATTATATTGGGCTTCCCACTAATATAGCCCATTCTATCCTCATCATATCGCAAACCAACATAACTAAAAGCTTTATCCGTTCCTATATATTGTTCATAGGGAATTATTTTTAATTCCCTCGTACACCACCTATTTTGAGGGGAAGGTAAAACACCACCAAAAATAGTCAACCAATAATCGAAATCACGCTTCGATCTAAGAGTCGTAATCTTTATACCAAGAATAGCCTTCATCCTATCAAGATACTCATATGTTTCCGGTAATTCATGCCCTGTATCCAAAAAGACATATTCAAGATCTGGAATTTTATCCTTTAGATAGACAGCTAATGCCGCACTATCTTTCCCACCGGAAAGTGCTAGTATGTGTCTACTATTATCGCTTTTTTTAGTCATCAACTTTGCTCTCCTTAACATCTTTTGAAAAAAGATGTTCACTCATTAATATCAATAAGCCCTGAAGGTCTGTATTTGAAAGGCCGTTTGTAATCGATTTAAATTTCTCTTGAAGCTCTTGCAGTCTTTGTCTGTCTGCTGACACAATCTCTTTTGATGTTTTCCCATTCGGCCAAGTGACCGAAATGAATCTCGCCTCTTTGTTTTCTCCTAAACCGCTAAGAGCTTCATGATTTCCAACAATCGCCTCTAAAGCAAAAAAACGCTGAAACAAATCATATGTTTTTACTTGAAACACTTCAAAGTCATTATCTCTCCATGCATCTACGGGCTTTTGAGTCGCTATTGTGGCTAAAGAAATAGCCCAATCTTTATCAGTTAGGTTGCTATTCGACAGCGCTTGTACAAAGGGTCTTAGTTCATTGTCGGAACATTTTTCAGTTAAAACCTGTGACCGCAAAATGAGATTTTTTCTCAATTCTCCAAAGTCAGTATTCATCTCTGTGATAGTTTGTAAGGACTTTTTTATTCTTTCTATGAGTAATTGGTAGGATTGAGCCAGCTCAACAAGCGCAGCTTTCAGTCTCTTTTGTAAGAGATCTACCGAGCTCTCTTCAAGATCAGTTATTTCTTCGTTGAATTGATGCAATCCGACAGCTTCCGGCAGATCCTTGAAAAGAAGACGAATTGGATCGCTTGCCTGGAGCAGAACGTGTCTCACGCGTTGAGCTTCATGGCTTATGAGTCGTGTTGTTCGACTGTACCCAACTAGGCTGTTGGCAAATTGAACGAGGGGGCCTACAACACTTAGTATAGTAGCATTTCTGATTGATGTGTCTTGTGAAATAGGGTGTATATTGAGCAAGTTTCTATACATTTTAAAAATTTGAGCCTTAATCCCAATTGGGGAAAACCTTCTCATGGAAAAACGCTCAGGGCGTTTTGCAAGAAGTTCCATTTCTTCGATACCAAAATATGGTACGAATGCGCCATCATAATAAACACCTACTGTGTCAGAATTTATGATGAGAAAAAGGCATAGCAAAATTGGTATGGGTCCTGACTTCATTCCGAATGGAGGGTTTCGTAATGTATGTAACAACTCGGACACACGAACGGGAACTTCTTCAGTGTGAGCAACACGTTCCTCAATAAATTTCCATACATTGTAATAATTACTTCCTTCTTTGGGAGGGTAGAACTGCCACTGTCCATTATCGTTCTTTTGATGAAGTTTTTCTGCCAAAAGCATGGTCCGGTATATTGCAACTTCGGGTCCGGTCCCCTGCATCCCCAAATTTTCCTTTTCTTGGCCACTAAACATAAATTCCATCAGTTCTCGCCTTGCTCTAGCGGTAGCCGATGATAATTTATTTCTATTAATTAGTTCATTATGAATTACTGGACATTTGGAATAAGCATTATCGCTAAGGGAGGAGACAAGAACTGAAAATTGCTTATACGTCGATATTTCTTTCAGACTCGAGTCAGCATACCAAGTAATTCCTGTGTTTCCGGGAGAGTATACCTCGTTAATAAAGCGCCTGAGTCTTTCTTCGATTGCCTTAGCTCTGAATTTCACTTCCTTGCGGGCTACTCCATCACGAGCAATTTCGGGAGAGGTAGTAAGAATCTCCTTTAAAGCCTTTGTTTCAAGGACCATATCTCTGATTTGTTCTTCGCAATCTGCATAAACTACAATAAGAGGTTTGCCTTCTTGCGTTTTTGACGAAGGTATATCTACCGTCTGATTGTTTCCGAAACAGTAAAGAACTAAACCATCAGCGTCATCCATCGTACATGCTGGGATATTATTTTGGAGGCTTTCGGCTGAACACCAACGTTGTTCGAAATGACGCAACGTTCCTGTCCGATGGAAATGTCGAGGAGTTGAAATAGGCATTAATGGTAAAGACTGTTCAAGGACTTCATCAAGATCTTGGATTGCTAAACGAGCTTTATGTTCCCTTATTGCTTTTGCAATATCGAAATCCGTACCTTCCCATAGCCTATATTCATCAGCATATTTTCTGTAAATCAGTACGCCTTTTTGTATCAAATCTTTCAGGGCATTCGTTATCGCCTTAGTTCTAAAATGATCATTTGCTAATGGTTTTAATAATGCAAGAGATAGCATTTTCTTAGATGCTCGTAGACCCCAGGCTCCTGAAACAATATTCAAGAGGCCTATAGTTTTAAGAAGGCTTAAACTTAGAGGGGGAAGGTTATTCGAACGTTCAATTATGTCATGCACTTCAATCCATTTATGTGAGTCAACTCTGCTCAAAGAAATATTTGAAGCAGATTCTAAGAAATAATCATAGAGAAGATCAAGAGTGTAGGTAGGGAGATATTCTCGATTAAAGTCAATTTTCTGTTGTGAAAGAAAATTAGGCAATGCATTTGGCTCACCACCACAAAGAAAAGAGAAGAGCGTTCGATCATTTTGAGCAAAACGACTGCAAAGCTCTGGTAAAACAATAGCAACCAAAGGGTGCAGAGGAAACAATTTCTTCACAAAATCTGGATCCCACGTAATGAATTCTTCCAATCCAAGATCTTTTATTTGGATAATGAACTCAGCAGACCATTTGCCTATGAGCAGTTCCAAGCTATTGCTATCATTCCTTCGTAAAAGCAAACTCGTGATAAACTCAATCATCTGTGATCGAGGCTCAATAAAAGAGATATCCTCAAATCTTCCTTGTATTTTTCCCCACTCTTGCTTTTGTCTCTTTGTAAATCCGATTGTATAGTCTTCAAAAGCTTGGTGCAAGCAAGCAAATATATAAACATTGGTAGACTCGGCTAAAAGTTGAAGGATATACAAATCGCCATGAGCAGGATGACGCGCCATATATTCCAGACTTTTTCCTAATTCATCAACCGCTATAATCACTGGAGCACCAAAAGCTTTAGCTGCATCTTTAATAATTTCTACCGTAACACTTGGGTCGTTAACCCTGTTTGCAATAACATTTAGCGCTTTTTCTTGAATATGTGTAAAGGCTTTCTGATTACAATAGCCCTCCTTTTGAAGCCTCTCTAGTGAAATCTTGAGACCTTTAACAAGTGAATAGTTTATGGGTTCAAAGGATGCTGTTACTGGAATACGAAGAAACCCTGATTCTAAGTGCCTTCTTTGTTCTATAATGTACATGAAACGATTATATAAATCTATATCTTTTGCTTTAAGTTTCATTCTGGCGTTTATTGTCTCTTTTCGATTGACAGGGCCACACAGAGCTAAAAGATAATTAACGAAAGCAGATTTGCCCATCCCATATGGTCCAGTCAATGACCAAGCGTTTATTCGTTCCCCATTAAGAGCCGAAACAAATCTATCTACAACCTCAAGGGCTTTGCCTGTGATACAATACTGGCTCAAGATATCAAAATTCTCGTTATCTCTTTCAAGATTTATTGATCTAGGGACTTTAGGATCTGGGGTTATTATATCGGATAGCCTCATAGGAGTGCTGACCTCAATTTAGACCTACTGTAATATTTTTCAAGAAACTGCCAATATAAATCTTTTGGATTCTCTCGGAATTGTAGCTGACGAGTTCCATATATTTCAACAAGATTGATTTCGTCCAGCTCACCTGTAGTGTTCTCAAGTCGATTTTCGATGTCTGTTTCGGTCAGTTTTAAGGCTACACCAGGCGAATTAAACCCATATGCAAGTCTGTTTATAGAAATAGTTCTTTGATTAGGCTGAGTTTGATGCGCATACTCAAAACATGTTGCTAACACAATTTCGTCAGGTAAGGTTGCTTTAGATCCCAAATTAAAATAATATGTATCTCTGTCGATATCCAAGTAAATTAGACCAAGATGCGTAAATGGGCATTCTATTTCGTCAGATATTTTCTTGCCTGTCATGGCGTACATTCTAATAAAACAAGATACGTCTTTTTGGATTGAACTGTCAGAATAACGAGTTAATGCAGGAAACTTTATTTTTACATCTTTTAATACCTTAGCCAGGTCTACGCTAGAAAAAGAGTTTAAATGACTAAAGTTTGCTATGAGAGGCCAAGCTGTTGCTACATTAGGCGGAACAAAAAGTTGCCAGTGAAGTAGCCAAAGGCTTGCTAAGTCTTCAAGAAAGGGATCCCAACCTTCATCAGAGAGTAGACGCAATCCAAGTTCCGTAGGTTTCATAGGCCCTGATAAATAGTGTTTTTTAGTTGATTGTTGAGATTCAATAATATGAAAAGCAACACACCAAAATTTCATAGAACGAACCATATTTATCCCAACCCCGAGATGTTCTATGGCATCAGGTCGGTCGAAAACTTCTGGATCGTTTATTACCGCATCAAAACCTTTTTTCAACCAACCATATCTTGGACAAAAAGTCTCATGCCTAGCAAAATAACCAACAGAAAAACTTTTTTGAACTTCGTCGATATAAGCGTCTGTTGTAATAGTATTGGGTTTATTTTCAACTATTTCATTAGCAGTTACCATACCAATATCTCATTTGCGATTAAAAAAATATTACCCCTAAAATAATATTTATTTATTTTAATAAGTTTCTTAACAAAAATACATTCAATTCGATTTGCTTCACTTTATACATAATTATATAAGGTTATTATTAACAAAAATTGTTAATATTATAAAGTTTTTTAAGCTATTTTTTTCTATATAAACTGTTTTTACATCTTTGAGCCTAAATCATATATGTGTCCCTTACAACTTTATTCAAATCTAAAAGAGCCGGGGGTTTTGTATGTAGCTTCCCTAAACCTCACTGCTCCTTTTTCCTCCATCAAATCGTGTATTATTAAAAATGGCTTTTTGTGCATTGGCTTCACGATAACCTCTATAGTGAGAAGCATGTCCTCATTGTATTGATTAAGCGTTGCAATAGCTTGTTCGACAGGAAGAATGTGTAAGTGTGAGTAAGAATGATTGATCTGCAACAGTAACTCCAACTTATTTTTGTTATAAACACTGTGTTTTGATATATAAAAAAAGTATAGCATATTTTTTCATATTTTTTTATTTTTTATCGAATTTACAAAAACCTTTTACAACTCCCCTATATCCTCTTTTTTCGTTATTGCGTTTACCCATCCTTTTGGTATTGCATCAACGCTTTAACAGATGCCTGCCTCAAGGGTATGTATAACATATCCGTCAGATTGTATGCTGTCTTCAGACAGTTCATGGATATTTATTCTCCGAAAAGGATATCTGTAAAGGCTGAGAATAAGCACCTGTATTTAAAACCATTGCCTTCAACGATTA
>ERZ795050.2162-NODE-2162-length-22745-cov-7.160247_pt1 | contig 22745 bp, 22 predicted proteins | sample MGYA00375134_ERZ795050 | MGnify/ENA primary metagenome ERZ795050 (study PRJEB30179, sample SAMN05720221) | activated sludge metagenome | isolation source: Anaerobic digester | place: Japan | collected 2015-05-26 ... | reverse complement strand
ATGGGCCGTCCGTCGTGTATGATAGGTCGGTGCTTGAGGCATAGTGCCCTCCGTCGTGCGCGTGAGAAAGGGTGAACTGAACGAATGGACGAGGAACAGGACCAACAGAACGATAACAGCGACACCGTCATCATCCAACCGGCTAGGGAGCGGCATGTAGACGCCGCGACCCTCAGGGACAGGGCCATACGCGAGCACTTCAAGAACCCGCGTCGGTTCCATCCGGACGAGACGAAGGCGCAGTACGAAGCGCGGCGGGCGCTCTACAAGGAAAGCGGCAAATGGCCGAACTACATGGACATGCCAGGGGCGAAGATCGTCGTCAAGTACGGCCTTCCGTCCACGTACAACCTCACCGAGGAACAGCTGCAGGAACTGATGGACAAAGGCGTTGAGATAAGCGACCAGGTGCTGGCGTACCTGGAGCGCGGGGACACGAGGGGCAGACTCTCTCACCGCAACCGCGCAATAGCCGCCATACGCTCCAACGATTCCGGCGTGTCAGAAGTGGCCGAAGCACTCGTGAACAATGGCCGCAAGGCGCTGGCGGCAATGGGCATCGAGAATCCCGACGAAATGGAACTCGGGGAGCTTGCCCTGACAATCGCACGGGCGGCGCTCATCGTGGCGGCGCAGGGCATGACGAAACTTAGCGCCGAAAAGCTCGTCCAGACGGCGCAGAAATCCGTCCAGATAGCGCAGTTGCTGAGCGGCAAGCCTACAAGTGTTGTAGGCGTGCTCAAGCCGGAAGTGGCACGGCGTCTCGTTGAGATATCCCAGATGCTCAAGGACGCCGAGGGAGAAGTAATCGAAGGTGAGCTTGCAGACGAGCCCCAGCGACCTTGAAAGCGCCATACGACTCCTAAGCGACCCTGACAGGCTGAGGAAACTGCCGAGGAAGGTTCAGAATGAGCTCGAAGTACTCCTCACGCCTAGCGGCAAGCGGGACTACTCGAACGATCCGCTCGGCTACATGGCAGAGGTGCTTGAGATAGGCCTGTGGAGCAAGCAGGTCGAGATCGTCAAGGCGCTCATGGAGCATAAGCGCGTCTTAGTCAAGGCATCGCACGCCGTGGGCAAAACATATGTTGCCGCGGCGCTCGTCAACTGGCACTTTGATACCTTCAACCCTGGCCTGACAATCACCACCGCACCGACCGCGCCGCAGGTGAATGAGGTTCTATGGAAGGAAATCCGCAAACAGCGGCGCAACTTACAGGTCAAGGCCTCTAGCACTCGCCCTAAGCTCGGCGAGCCTGGAAGCGACCACTACGCAGTTGGATTCACGACTGAAAGCGGCGAAGCGTTCCAGGGACGGCACGAAGATCATATGCTGTTCATCTTCGATGAGGCCGTAGGCGTTCAGCATTACTTCTGGGAATCAGCAGAAGGCATGATGACAACCGACAACGCGCGGTGGCTCGCCATCTGCAACCCTACGGACATGTCATCGGCGGCATACGAGGCCGAAGTAAACGGCCTCTGGCACTGCATCACGGTTTCAGCACTGGACCACCCGAACATCGCGGCGCAGCTCAAAGGTCAGCGAACCCCGATTCCAGCCGCTGTAAGCCTATCGTGGGTTGAACATAGGATCAAGGAGTGGTGTACGCCGATTGATGTGGACTCTGCGCGGGCAGGAGACCTCGAATGGCCGCCTGGAAGCGGCGTCTGGTACCGCCCAGGGCCGCTGTTCGAAAGCCGAGTGCTCGGCAGGTGGCCGACCGTCGGAAGCATGAACGTCTGGACCGAGTCGCTGTGGATACTCGCGTCCACGCCGAAGGAGCAGAACGCCTTCGATTCGCTCGAAATCGGGTGCGACGTGGCAAGATTCGGCGACGACTTTACATCTATAGTCGCGAGACGCGGCAAAACGGCCATCCATCACGAGACTCACAACGGCTGGAGCACCAAACAGATCGCTCAGAGGCTCAAGGAACTCGCGGCTAAGCTCTCAACGTCCGTGGAAGACCCCACAGAGGTCATAATCCGCATAGATGATGACGGCGTGGGCGGCGGAGTGACGGATCAGGCCGACGGGTACAGGTTCGTCGGCGTTTCTGGAGCTTCGAGGCCGCTTGATACCGAGTCCTACCCGAATAAGCGGTCGGAACTGTGGTTCGCAGTGGCCGAGAGGGCCTCCGAAGGCCTCGTGGATATATCAAGATTGCCCCAAGACGTGCAACAATCACTCAGAAGGCAGGCAATGTCGCCTACGTGGCGTCTTGATGCCGCCGGAAGACGCGTTGTCGAGCCGAAAAGCGAGACGAAGAAGCGCCTCGGCAGGTCGCCCGATGATATGGATGCCTTCAATCTTGCGTTTGCCGGTTATGGACCGGAGGTGAGCTATGCGCCTGCTCTCTACACTTAGAGACATCTTCTGGGGCAGCACGACTACAGCGCCCGCCATCGGCAGCTTGGCGAGTACGCAGGCGCTTCTCGAAGACCGCAACAGGATTGAACGGATTCAGGAAGCATGGCGCGTCTACGAAAGCGGCGGCAGAAAACCGCTCGCAGTGGTGGCCGGACAGCCCGATGACAACACCGTTGTCAACTACTGCAGGGTCATGGTTGACATGGGCGCGCACTTCCTCTTCAGCAAAGGGGTTGAGTTCGATGTGGTGGGTGACAGAACGCCAGACGAGCAATGGCTGGCCGATGCATGGGCCGATAATAATGGGGAACTCCTACTCCACGACTTGGCAATCAACGGTGGCGTGTGCGGTGACGCGTTCGTCAAGATCGTGCGCGATCCCACGAGAGAGTATCCGAGACTCATCAACCTCGATCCGGCTAACGTACGGGCGCTCTGGGACCCAGACGATATCGATCACGTCGTCGAATACCGCATAGAGTGGCTCGGTATCGATCCAGCGACAGGTACAAGCATACTGAGGCGGCAGACGGTCAGTGAACAGCCGCCGACGTGGCTTATTACCGACTGGATCATGACGCAGTCAGACGTTGACTATCGCGAAATCGGCAGGGAAGTGTGGCCGTATAAGTGGTGCCCGATTTTCTCAACCAAGAACCTGCCGGCACCCAACGAGTTCTACGGGACACCCGACCTTACACAGGATGTCATCTACCTGAACGACCGTATCAACTTCATCGCGTCAAACACGACGCGGATTATCAGACACCACGCGCATCCGAAGACGTGGGGGAGAGGCTTCAGCAACCAGCAGGTTGACATGTCGCCAGAAACGATTACAATCATACACAGTCAGGATGGCATGCTCCAGAACCTTGAGATGCAGTCCGACCTGCAGTCCAGCCTGAACTGGTATAAGTACCTCGTGTCGGCCATGCATGCCGTGGCAAGGGTGCCTGAAGTCGCCACTGGACGCGTGGAAAGCCTCGGACAGCTTTCCGGCGTTGCGCTGGAGATGCTGTACGGACCGATCGTGGAGAAAACACGTACCAAGCGGATGCTCTATGGTAAGATGCTGAACTCGATAAACGAGGCGATGCTGGAAATGCACGGAACAAGCGGACAGTGCACGTGCCGCTGGGCGGACCCGTGGCCTGTTGATAACCTCACACAGGCACAGATAGGGCTGCTCTACGATCGCCTCGGCGTCTCGCGGCACAGCATCATGGATATGCTGGGCTTCGACTACGCGAGAGAAGAAAGACAGCGCGCCACCGAACAGCCTGTTGAAGGCGGCGTTGAGCATAATGCTGATACAGGCGGCGTGGCATCCGTCAGGAGCGCCATAGCCGATCTGCGTCCGTCGCGAGTGGCGCGCGACACGTTTACCGGTGCAAGTGAGAATGGCTCGATGCCAGGAGGGCAGTGATGAGCGAAGTCGGTCAGGAACCGCAATCGCAACAGGAAGAGAAGACTTCCGAACAGCAGTCCAGCGTTCAACAGGAACAGACGCCGGAGCCGGCTAAGACCGCCGACGAATGGCGCTCTGTGGCCGAGCGGGAAATCCGCGAGCGGAAGGAAGCGAACGCTGAGGCGCATAAGCTTCGGGCGCGGCTCAGGGAGCTTGAAGCGGCTGAAGATGAGCGCAAGAAAGCCTCCATGACCGAACAGGAACGCGTTCAGAAAGAACTCGAAGACACGCGCAAGGCACTGGAACAGACAAGGCAGCAGTATCGCGAAATGCAGATACGGCTCTCTGTTGACAATGCCGCACGCGCCATCGGCGTGATCGATACTGACGCCGCCTTCAGGCTCATGGATCAGTCGAAACTAGTCTTTGACGACGCCGGAAATCCCCAGAACGTCAATGAACTCATCGCCGACCTTGTCAAGGAGAAGCCGTACCTCGCTTCTCCAGCGACGAAACCGGCGAATCCGACCAAGGGCGCAGGCTCGCAGGCGGGCCGCGAAGAAGAACTTCGTGCACTCCTCTACGGCAATCCAGCAGGACCCTTCGAGGTGCGACCAGACGGCGTTGTATGGGGTGAAAAGCCGGCATAAGGAGATCCATCATGCCAAGCTATATGAACGCTGGCAGCATTGCCGCGTATGTCCAAACGATCTATGAGGCGGCTACTCTTGTAGCAAGAGACCGCCAGTTCCTTCCTAGCCTCGTGACGCCCTTCACGGACGCACGGGGAACCGCCATCCGAAGCCGAAGCGAGTACGGTACAGTGACGTTCGGCACAGTCAACGACTACGATGACCTGAGTTCGCAGGCGATCACTCCGGCAGTGAAGAACAGCCTGACGCCGTTGCTTTATGCCGCTCAGTTCATCGTAACGCAACTCCGCATAGACACCGACCCATTCAACGTCATGCGCGACGCCGCCCGCGAACTCGGCGAAGGTGCCGCTCAAAGCATTCAGCAGAACATCGCCGCATGCTTTACGAACCTCAGCGCCGGAACCGTGGGAAGCGCCGGAGGCACTCTCAAAATCTCCGACCTTGCCAAGGCGGTCGCCATCTTGCGACAGGCCGGCGCACAGCCTCCGTACTACGGCGTTCTCCAGAACGGGCACGCCTACCATCTCGGTACGGCGCTCCTGCCTGGCGCAGGCGTCACGATCACAAACGCTCCGGAACTGCAGAACCGATATGCTCAGGAAGCATTCGTCGGATACGCCCTTGGCGTCTACTGGTTCCAGACCAACGACATCCCGAGCGGAACAGCGGCAGTAGCGGGCATCTTCAACCGCGAAGCCATCGCTTACGATGTGCGTGCGCCGTTCACCATCAAGCCACAATACGACGCCAGCCGAGGCATGGGTGCAATCGAACTGAACGCGTCCATGGTGTACGCGACCGGCGTATGGCGGCCAGGGTTCGGCGTCAAGCTCGTCGGCACGTCGGTTGTCGCCTAGCCACGAACACATAGGGCGGCGATAGGGCGCAAGCCCGACAAGGAGTTCCCCCCGCTCCTTCGCCGCCCTACCAAGGGGGAAGCCGCCAAGGGGGAGCGGCAAACAATGCGGATTCTCTGGTCAAGCAATGCACCGTGGGTGCCGTCCGGATATGGACAGCAGACCAAGCTCACCGTTCCTCAGCTTCAACGCCTCGGGCACGATGTCGCTATAGACGCCTTCTGTGGACTTCAAGGCGGTGTTCTCAGCATAGACGGCGTGCCCATCTATCCGAGCGGCGGACATCAGTACGGATGCGATACGCTCGCCGCTGACGCCGCCGACTTCAAGGCGGATATCGCCATTACCCTGATTGACGCGTGGGTTTACCACGATGTTGATCTCGGCTCCTGCAGGTGGGTTCCCTACTTCCCCGTTGATTCCGAGCCGATAGCTCCGATTCTGTTGAACTCAATCAAGCGAAGCTACGATCGGATTGTCTTCAGCAAGCACGCGATGAAGGAACTGGATGCGGCAGGATTGTCCTATAAGTACGTGCCGCACATGATCGATACCGAAGTCATGAAGCCCAAGGAGGAGACTCGGTGGCGGGAATCAACCGGCACTCCTGAAGATGCGATGGTCTTTGGCATGGTTGCGGCCAACAATACCTTCCCTTCACGCAAGGCATACCCGCAGGTTCTTGAAGCCTTCATAAGATTCCATGCCGACGTTCCGAACAGCCGCCTTTACATCCACGCGCGAACGGCTGAGCACTCGCAGGGCGGTACGGTCAACATGCCAGCCATGCTTGATGTTCTCTGCAAGAAGTACGGCGTGAACGATTCGTCATGCGTCTTCTGGATCGACCCCTACGTATTGCGCGTCGGCGCGCCGCCGGAGTACATGGCTGACATGTACAACGGTATTGACGTGCTCCTGTCTCCCTCAATGGGCGAAGGCTTCGGCATTCCGATACTCGAAGCGCAGGCATGTGGAACGCCGGTCATCATCGGGGACTGGACTGCCATGCCCGATATCTTCTTCGCAGGCTGGAAGGTCGAACGTGCTGAAGCTGTGCCGTTCTGGATATCAGGTTATGACACGTACTTCATGCTTCCGTCCGTGGAAGGCATTCTCAGAGCCATGCGCGAGGCCTATGAGTGGAAGCGGTCGGACAGAACGGCGCTCAAGGAAGCCGCGCGCGCTGGAGCCGTCGCATATGACTGCGTAACCGTTGCCGACAACTACTGGAAGCCGGCGCTTGACGACATTCACGAGCGTATCAAGCGAGGCTACGGCGAGTTCCGCATGGTCAAGATGTAATGAACATCCAGCTTCTGAACCCTCCGGTGTTCCACTACTCCGGAGCGCGGTACAGGATGCTCCCGACAATCGGCCTCCCCACGCTCGTATCGGTGTTCAACCGATCCGGCCATACATGCGAAGGGATTGACCTTGAGGCCCTCTGCATATCGCCTGAGGCCCTCGCTGACAGGTACAGGCAACAGCGTGAACTATGGCCCGATGCCGTCGGCGTAACTGGGCTGTCAATCACCGCACGTGGCATGGAAGAGACCGTCAAGGCCCTTCGCACGTGCGGCTTCGCAGGCACAATCTTTGCTGGCGGAGTGTACGCGACGCTTCATCCAGAGCGAGTCCTAGGCTTCGGCGCGGACCTCGTTGTTACCGGCGAATGCGAAGGCAACATCGTCCAGCTACTCGAAAGCGGAGCGACAGGAATCCAGGAAGGTCAGCCGGCTGACATAGCCGACATTCCAGCGCCTGACTGGAACCACTGGATGCCGTTCATCACGAGCTACGAAGGCAATATACGCTCGATGATGATGCCGAACCCCTCGATATCCATGTGGAGCCGCGGCTGTCCCTTCCGCTGCATCTTTTGCGCAAATCCGATATTCGGAGGGCGCAAAACTCGATATAGGCCTGCTCAGGCCGTCATAGACGAGATGACCATGCTCGCTCGACTTGGTGCCGAGCGGTGCAACGTCTATGATGATGAACTCGTCGGAACGAAACTTCCTGACGGGTGGATGCACGACATAGCCGATGGGATTGAGCATCTCGGTATCAGGTGGATAACGCAGGGGCGCTGCAGTACGCGGTTCGTGACCGACGAACTCCTGCGAGACATGAAGCGCGCAGGATGCCAGTTGATATGCTGGGGCGTGGAATCCTTCAGCGAACCGCTTCTTGAGATACTGCACAAGGGCACCGATCGAGATGACATCATCACCACACTGAGGCGTTCTCATGACGCTGGCATTGCGAATGGCGTATTCACCATGATCGGCAACTACAGGGAAAGCGAATACGACAGAGCGGTTACATGCGAGTTTCTCGGCAACGCCTATCGCAACGGACTCATCCAGATGCGCCAGACGACCATATGTACTCCCATGGAAGGCACCCGGTTCGGAGAACTTGCGAAAGAGGAAGGGTGGTACGATCCGCCGCCAGAGGCCGGTCCCCAAATGCTCCAGCTTCAGCATAACCCCTGGCTGACGCCTGAGCAGGCTGACTACTGGATGCGCGCGTACAGGCAGGCATGCCCGCCGGAGATGGTGTGATGAAAGTACTGCTTCTACATTACAACGTTGGTCAGTACGCACAGGGCGGCGCGGAACGGATATTCAATGATTCTGCCACGGCCCTTCGCATGCGCGGGCATGACGTGCTCGCTACAGACGGACGGGAATGGATTGACATTGACCGTCCCGCTCCTGAATACGATGTCGCCATCGTCTTCACAATGTACCCACGCGACTACGACCTGAACCTTACGAAGTGGATAGTCTCCGGCAAGCCTTACATTATATGGGCGCAGGATTACTGGCCCTTCTGCCCGCACCGAATGTGCCTCATCGGCGACGAGTCCTGCCCAGCGGTCACTGGAACATGCAATAACGCATGCGGTGCCTTCGTTGACGGCAAGTACTCCAGAAATCACATGGAGCCATGGTCCGAGGAGTGCCGTACTTTCGCTCAGGCTTCGAAGGTCATGGTAGGCAACTACAGAAGCGCCAAGATGCTCCAGCGCAACGGCATAGCTGTCTGGAGAACAATGGCCTACGCCGTAGACGCCGATCTGTTCTCGCCTGATTGGTCACAGCACCATGTCTGCAATCCCGTTATAGCGGTGTCGAGCGCATGGCCGCAATACAAGACGAAGGGACTGCACATACTCGCTGAAGCATTCAGCGGTAGAAACTGGGGATGCCAGCTAATCACCGGCCTTCCCAAAGAGGACGTTGCAAAAGCGCTCAAAGGCGTTGATATCTTCGTCTTCCCGTCATGCTACGAGGAGACGTGGGGCCTTTGTCTGACTGAAGCCATGGCCAGCGGATGCGCGTGCGTCTCCTCGGACGTGGCGGGCTCGCGCGCGCAAATAACGCATGCCGTAGATGGCATCATAGTGCCGAAGCGTGATCCAGTTGCATTGAGAGAAGCTGTAGAATCGCTCATAGACGATCCGTGCAGAAGGGAAGCATTGGGCCGTTCGGCGCGTCTAAAGGTTGAGCGCAAGTTCACGCTTGAGAAACTGGGCAAGCGTCTGGAAGACGCGCTTCTAGACTGCATCAACGATTGTGGTGCACAATACACAATCAGTCCCGAGGAGGTGCTTGATGCCAAGCAGGAGCAAAGCGCAGGCAAGATGGCTATACACCAAGAGTGCGAAGAAGGCGCTCGGACCGGAGAAGCAGAGGGAATGGATTCAAGCTGACCAGTCACGCGGCACGAAGAAGCTTCCTGAACGCAAAGGCAGACGGCGATGAGCGTTCGCGGCGAGATGGTTGATATCATCGCCAGATGCAGGGACATGATCGCCGATCCAGACGGCGAGCAGTTCGACGACGAGACCATTCAGACAGTCCTCGATGAGCACGCTCGGACCGACCTCATGTGGGCCATGATGAAGCCCGTCCCGTTTATCGAGCCAGGTGGGCTTGTCACATTCCGTACCTTCGTCTCCCCATTGGTTCCTGTTGCCAAGACCGCCAGCCTTTACGACGCGACCTATTCCCAGATCACGCCGGTAGCATCTGACTACATGCGGGGCATATTCAGCTTCGCGCAGGACAAGCCGGAGCCCATGCGTCCCGTCATGATTGTCGCAGACGCATACGATATCAACCTCGCCTGCGCGACACTCTGCAGGATATGGGCCAGCCGCGTGAAGTCCGATGTCTCCTTCAAGGACCCGAACTTCTCGCTGTCAATGAAGGAGCAGTACGACCATCTGATAGAACTCGCCAACGCCTTCCTGTCAAAGTCGCCGCCAACGACCATCCATATGCGCCGCGGGGATACCGTGCCATGAGCGGTTACGGCGAAAAGTCCCTAGAAGCCGCTCGGAAGGTCATCGAGCGCACATTCAGGAATACCGCTCAGGTGCTTCAATATTCGAACGCCAGCGACGGTGCCGGAGGATGGACGCAGAACTTCACCGCCTCAGGTACGGTCAACTGCACTCTGTCGCCGAATGTTCTCTTCTCAAGGCGCTTTGGAGGGAATGAGGGCGTCCATGCGTCTGAGCTTCAGTCTCCGACGGATCACTTCGTCATGCTCCCGCGCGACACGGCGTTGAAGCCGACAGACAGGCTTCTGATCGACGGAACGCTGCTCTTGGAAGTGATCGAGGTCATCCCCATGGAAATGACGTATCCCTATGCCATGGCCAGATGCTCTGAAATATCATGAGAATCTCAGCGTCCGTAAGAGTCCATTCGCGCCTGCGCTATATGAGCAGAAGGATCGACACGGCCATTCAGGAAGGCGTGAAGGAGATTGCGAAGGAAGCAAGACGGCGAGCCCAGCAGATTGTTCCTGTAGACACCGGAGCGCTGAGGGCGAGCATCTACATTGACGACTACTCCCACTCCGGTCGCGACAGTGCGCGAGCGGCGGCCCTGAGCAGGCTTGAACTCGCGAAGCGGCAGTACATCGCGTTTCACAGGGCTCGCGGCAGGAATAATCCGAGAGTCAACGTCCGTGGCAGGCGGTCTGTCATGCCGCACACGTTGCCAGAAGAAATCGGTCGCTACTTCATTCGTGGAGCGAGGCGCGGCACGTATGGCTTCGGAATGCCACGCATGGGCGCAAACCGTTATCGTGCTCAAGTCATCGCCGGCATGCACTATGCCTCTTATGTGGAGTATCCTACGCGAAGGCGGGCGGGTCGGTTCTTCATGAGGCGGTCGGCCCAATATGTTAGCCGGATGTCAAGGACAATCATGAACGAGCGGATTAGAAGAGTACTGACATGACTGAAACGCAGGGCGTGGCCCAGTGGATATATACGACGCTCACTAACAGTCCCGCTATCGGTTCTGCCGTTGGCACTCGCGTCTATGAGGATCACGCTCCAGACGTAGTCACCAGACCGTTCATCTGCTATCAGCTTGTCAGTTCGTTCGACAATCTCGTATGCGGCACCGCCCATGCGGGAACCGAGCAGGAATGGTTCGTGTATGGCGTCTGCCAATCTCAAAGCTACGTCACCGTTGACAACATCGCCTCTTTGATTGACGCCGCCCTCAACGGAGTCGTTGGGGGCACCGCAGTTACTGGCATGACGGTAACATGCAGACGCACTGAAGCAATGCGCTATACTCATGTTGAAGACGGGAAGACGTGGAAATATGCGGGGGGCTACTACCGCGTCTTCGCAGGGACAACTTAGGAGGTGCCCCCATGCCTATTGTAAAGACCGGTCGCAATGTGACCGTGGTGACGATCTTTGGGCAAGACTATCTCGCCGTTGTGAGAAACGTCAACCCGAAGGTGACGATGACACTGAAGGACGCCAAGGCCATCAACGAGGAATGGGGCTTTCCGATATGCCTCAACCGCGATATGGACCTTTCGCTGGACCTGATGGTTCCGGCTAGCGGCAGTTGCGCCCTGCTTGGCTCTGCCTACGGAAGCGTGTTCGCGGGAACCGCCACCCTGAGCCTTGGCGGTGCGAGTTACAGCGGAACCGTCATGATCAACGGCGCGAATCACACGGTGAACGTTGACGACATCCAGATGGTGAACGTTACGTTCAAGTCTGCCGGAACGCCGTCTCTCACTCTGAGCTAGGCGCATTACACGGGGGGATATGCATGTCAATCGTAGATGAAATCGTCGCCGAGAACGCGCATCCTGACACAGTCGGCTTCACAGTCGGCGACAGGCTCATTGTCGTCCGAGTACCGAAGTCGGCTCAGGAACTCATCACCAACGAGAAGATGATCGGATCGATGGTGAAGGCCATCAAGGAAGGGAGATGCACGCCTGAGCTTCAACCCTACTCGGGATGCTCACGAGACATCATCCGGATGGCGCTCTGGATCAGCAGAATGTGCGTTGAGCCGAAGTTCACGACTGCTGAAGCCCTGCGGCTTGCAGAGGAAGCCGGAGCGTGGTTCCTGATGCTCTCAAGCAAGCTCATGGCCGCCATGGGCCTTGCGGCAGAGGAAGCCGCCGAGGAGGCTGTAGAGAACGAGGGGGAAGACTCAGCGCAGGCGGTTGGTTCACAGAATGGACAATCGTCTGCAGAGACGTCTACCGATGCGCCATTGAAGAACTGAGCGACGAATCATTGCACTACCTGCCTCGCTTCGTCGCTCTTGCTCGATTGATACGAGAGGCTGAAGAACAGGCCATCGAGGAAGCGAAGCAGAAGTAATGTCTGCAAGTAGTCCAAACTACGTTTACATTGACATTCAGGCGCGGGGCGTTGATGCGACGCTCCGCGCCATTGACCGTGTCAATCAAGCCCTGAACCAGCTTTCAGCCGCTCGGGCGGCAATGGGCGCGCGCGTATCGGCACCTGCTGGTGGCGCTGCAGCCGCCGCGGCAGGAGGCGCAGGCGGCGCAGGCGGCGGCCTCCTCGGCGCATTTGTTAGCGGCATGTTCGGACAGGGCCCGCGCTTCAACTTCCCAGCGGGCATCATGAGTCTCATTCAGGGCATCAGTGGCGGAGGAGGTCTCATAGCGTCATTGCGTGGCGCGGCGCAGGCGGCTGGAGGTATGGGGGCCGCCATGGGCGTTGCCGGAAGTCTCGCCGGCGGAGCTATAAGCGGGCTTATCACGCTAACGGCGGAACTGGGCAAGAAGATGGCCAACATCGCGATCATGCCACTCAAGATGATCGCGATCCTCGAAGCATTCCGGATAGGACAGTTCATCGTTGACATGCCAAAACGCATGATGGCCGCCGCAGTAGACATCATCAACGTGACCGGCACGTACCAGCAGTTCAGGCTTGCGCTTGAAGCCGTAATGGGAAGCGCTCAAGCGGCAGAGGAGCACTTCAGACAGCTTCAGGAAGTCGCCAAGCTACCAGGCATAGACACCGAGCAGGCCTTGCGCTGGAGCCTTGCACTTCAGGCAGTCGGCTATTCTTCCGCATTCGCCGCCAGGTCCGCTGTAGCATGGTCCAACGCTCTTGCCCTCGCTGGACGTAGCGCTTCTGACCTGCCATATATCAGTCTTGCTCTCACGCAGATGGGGCAGGCGACATTCAACTACGGTCAGGAAATCCGCCAGTTCAGGGAGCACGTACCGCAGTTTACGCGTGCGCTCATGGAGCTTTACGGCACGGCACGATCCCAGGACTTGGTGAAGATGGGCATCACCGGCAAGCAGATCATAACCGATGTCACCAACTGGATGATGAACCTGCCGAAAGCCCCGTACACTCTGTCAACCGCCATAGAGAACCTGACCGATTCGATGAACAGGTTCAAGGCCGCCATCGGCGATCTGCAGATAACGCCCATCATATCGTTCATGAAGCAGCTTGCTGAGATACTAGACACCGTTCGGCAACGGACTGACTTTGTACGAGAATCGATCGCAACGATAGGTCAAGCCGCGACGGGGTTCCTTCGTGAAGCCTTGGCTGGAACAGAGGCCGTTCCAGTGCAGGGCGGTCAGGCTGGATTGATTGGCGGACAACCCCAGAAGGTCTTCAAGATTCCGCCTGAACTTGGCTCCATGATGGACTGGATGGCCATCGCCATGGCCACGATTGAGACGCTGATCAAGAAGCTCCCTGAACTTCTCAGCAACCTTGGCAAGCGGCTCAATGAGGTGTTGCCGGACATCATCACGGCCATAAACTTCTTCACACAGATTCTTATACCGACTGGCAAGATCGCCGTGAATACATTCGCATGGATAGCGGCGGTAATGACGGAAGGCATCACCAGCGTCGTATGGGCGATACTGACAGCCGTGAAGGGGCTGACGGACGTTCTAAAGTGGATTCCTGGCAAGTGGAACCCGTTCAACCAGATCGACGAGAAGAAGCTTGACGATGCCATTCTTACTCTTGGAAACGTCATAGCTCTGCAGTCTGGAATAATCGGCTTCCGCAAAATGCCATTCAAGGAACTCGGCAGCCCGTTCGGACGAATCGAAGCCCCTGGGCCTCAGTTCAGGAACAGCCTGCCGCTCTGGGCTCAGCAGACGCTCGACCTGAATACCGCCACAGTTGAGAAGTGGCGTCAGATACTGAGCCTCAAGCCGAAGCCCCTCGCCACTGAGTTCGGGCCCGAAACTGGATGGGAAGCGAAGCAACTCGATCCGATCGCTCGCGCGACTGGCGAGACGGCTCGGAACACCCGTCAGATAGCTGACGCCATGGACTGGGCCATAAAGGGGTACGGCGTAACCGGCACTGAAGCCCTCATGCCACGCTCAGCGGACATCTACCGGTGGCTTGGAAAAAGCGGCGGCGGGGCCGTTCAGGTCAGCGTCAACAACACCGGAAGCTTCGAGGGAATGCTGGCGGACCTGGTTACGCAGACAATCGCTCAGCTTCGCTTGCAGGGTGCCATCTGATGCCGCTGTCAATCAGCCTCGATCACCAACAGCCGCGTATCCAGTTATCAAGCCTCCGCGGCCTTGATTACGGCTCAACCGTTGACCTTGCTCTATCCCGCAATGCGACGCTCGACCTCGCGACGATGACATGCATCCTGACGCCGCTCTGCTTCACTCCGTCGTGGCTTCAGCCATCTGGGAATACCGCGCGGCTCAGGAAGGCAGACTTCGACATCTCGGACCCGTCGCGGTCGCCGTACTGGAACGAAGCTGAGGTGGGATATAACGGCAACTGGTTCATGTACAGTCTGGGAACCGTTGACGCCGCGAATCCTGTTGCGACGTACGAACACTTCGAAGCCAACCGCGGCATGCGCATTGAGTTCTTCAGTCCGAACTGGGGCCAGTCAGCAGGAACGGCTCTCTGGTTCGGGTGGATAAGCGATCTCGGTCAGTTCGACAATCTTGAGTTCGAGGTTCTCAACAACGGTCAAATCAACGTCTACCACGGCACAGCGTTCATCGCTTCTGGCAACATCACCGACCGTTCGCGCGTGGAGGCAATCGAGGATCGAATGCTGGCTCTCGAAACAGCCTATGGTGAGCGCAGTGCGAACGAGATGCTCTCAAGCGGTGTGGACATAACGAACCGCTATCAGGAAATCGTCGTCTATCCGCGTCCGGCTCGCGAGATTATCATCATGTCCGACACGGCTGGCGGCTGTCTGTGCTTCACTCGCAACGACCTGCCGCCTCCTGAAGAAGCCATTGAGCTTGGGACAATCACGCCTGCCGGACGCATGGCATTCAGGGCTCCGGACGGACAGGCGATTGCGCAGCTATGGCCGCTTCGCTTCGAGACGAGCGGCACGGTCATAAGCCAGCCGCACTACATGTACTACGCGCCAGGTTCGGCGCAGGTCGGTTCGGCCATCGTCTATTACGGAAGCGTAGGCGGCTCGGTATCGGCTTCCGGAAGCGCGATGGCTCACCCCTACACCGGACTGCCGTTCGTTTCTGACGGGACGGCGAGTCAGTACCGAAGCCTTGTGGCACTCTCAGGAGATGGCAAGTACACCCCGTATCTGATGGGCGTCTCGCTTATGTGGCCTCCGGTAATGGGCTCGACCTACGCGGGAAGCGTTGAGATAACGCCATACGTGCTTGCAAATCCTGCGCCGACGCTGGAAGTGCCAGACAGCCCGTCAGGGGTCAGCCTAAGGTTCAGTGTCGCTAATCCGAACGAGCTTTCAATGTTCGTCGCCTACCCAGACGTGACATACAACCGTCCGGTAAAGCTCGATCTAGACAGCCCCATTGGAAGCGCGGTCACCGTCTTTGATGGCTACAACGCTCCGCCTAAGGTTGAGCATTCGTGGAATGACGATGCCGAGGTCGTCCAGTACGACTGCCGCGATCCGTGGTACCGCCTTGAGAACCACCTGTTCACCGATCCCATAGTGCTTGACGGGATGAACGTAGGAAGCGCCATGGCGCTCATATTGCAGGATGCCGGCTTCTCAGATACGGAGATGGAAATCCGTTACATTGATACGAACATCTCCTCAGACGATAACCCTGCAAACGGTCGCTGGCGGAACATCGTCAAGGCCGGAGATACGGCGGCGAAGTGGCTCGAACAGCTTCATGAGACGTATGCGCGGGATTACTACATGGGCTTCAGGCCTCTTCTCAACGGCCAAACCTTCTACTTCGGCTCCGACGATGACTACGGCGTAAGCGCAGTCGGAACCGTCTACCAAACGATTGCCGAGACGGCTGGCACGCCGAGTCTCGCCGTGACCGCTCTCAATCAATCGCGTCCGCGTCCTCTTGCCAACGAAATCATCGTCGAGGGGCTTGAGCCGTTCACGCATAGGCGGATAATCGCTCGGCATTACGACGTGAACAGCTATGTCGCTGAGACGATGCCTGAGCTTCGTGGTCCTGCGTGGATAGGCGAACAGAGGGTGGCTATTCTGCAGGCTCCCCAGCTTACAAACATCACGGATTGCACGATCGTTGCCGACAGGATGATGAGGCGCTTCTGCAACAGCCGCACGGTGTATGAGGTCGAGTGCGGCATGATATGGCGTCCAGACGGTGTGCCCGCGTGGCGCGGAGATTGCATCGAGATAAGCGGAATCGGTACCTGCAGAATCAAATCCTTCACCGCAGACTTTGTCTCGGAACGCGCCCAGTATCCTGACGGCACGGCGCGTCCGTACTACGTCTGCAACTATCTCATGGAGCAACTCGGATGAGAATGTCAAACGGGATACGTCAATATCTGGCGCGCAGGGAACTTGAAGCCGCAAGCTATATCCGTCAGTCGCTCCTTCCGACGTACAGGCTCCCGTCTTATGTTGAGCCGATGAATGTCGTCGTGCCAGAGGACCCGAGTGACGGCGGTTTCCTGCCGGTGTTTGTTCTCGGTGCTGACAACCCCGACGACTCCGCGGTTGACCGCTGGATACCGTAATGCCGTGGTATAAGACGGGCAGGCAGCGCGACATCGTTCTTGAGGCGACAATCAACGGTCGCTGGGCTGGCCCGATCAGCAACGGTGCCCCTGACGACGAGCTTCAAGACGCCAAGTACCTTGAGGGCTATCTGCGCATAGCGAACATCTTTCCTGCCTACATTGAGGTCGGACCGTACCATGCCAACGTGACACCGAGCGGCCACCCTATCGGTCACAGGCATTACAGCACTGGCATCAAGGTCATCGCTCATGTCGGCACGGCTAGTGCTACCGCAATCATGTATGACTGGGAAGGCGTTGCGGTAAACGATCACCAGTGGTCTCAGTGGGACAAGCAGTGGTCATGCTTCGGAAGCATCGTCGTTCCGACAGACGAGTACCGGTATTACGGACAAGACGGGCCCACTGACGAAGACGGCTTCCCGACTTACGGCGGCGCGGCTTTGAAGGACTTTCCATTCCCTGTGACGTGCAGGCATCTTGACGTGCCGCGTGCGAACTCCACGATTGTTGCCACCTTGACCTGCGGCACTGCGACGGCCAGCATAGGGACCGTCATTCCAGAACAGGCGATACCCTTTGTCGGAACAGACTACGACTACTGGTTCGCTCTGTGCAATGTCTCCTACTCCGCACAGAATGCCGCCGACGGCCTTCAGGCAAGCATCACGATGAACGGCGAGCTTCTAACAAAGGACTGGACAGGAACGGCCACGGTCTCTGACGGCACGGCCATTGCCAACGCGTCAAGTTGCGGGCTCGTCGTCGCAGGAGGACGGTTCGCGCGACAGGGCTGGGCCTCAATCATCCAGTCGCTTGATGTGCGTTATCGGGCTCCGCTCGCCATCATCTCCGGCGTATCGCCTTATCCAGACGCATTGGATGTTCTATGGGCGAAGGAATACGGTAAAGCCCCAAGCACCGTTCCAGTCACCGGCACGGGCATGCTGACCGCGGTTCAGGAAGCCTACGAGTTCAGAGGGGGTCTGGCAGCATCTGAGTGGCTTGAATCCACTCAGATGCTGCCAGGAAGCGCAATGACTCAGGGCAGCGTTCGTGCATGGCTGTCTGGGCAGTCACTCTCAAGCCTCCACGAAAGCGCTGCCGACTGGCGTCTGATGTTTCATGGGCCGCCATATGACGCTATCGGCCTCTCATGCGCCATGGAAGCGAAGCTCAGTTATTCAGGAAGCCAGCTTCCAGGAACCGTTACAGTCAACTCTCCGAACCTCTCAGGATATCGCTGGCTGAGGCTGAAAACTACCGCTGGCACTCCGAACGTCACCCTGGCCATAGGCGCGAAGCAGTTTCTCGGTGCGTATGATGGAGGTTTCATCTGGTTTGACCTATGCGGACCGGTCAACTGCGCCGTCAAGACGGACGCTATGGACACGGCCTTCCCGCGTAACACGGTTGCCCAGCGTGTCAACACGGTTTCAGGAGATGGCGTGATGTGGGGCGTTGAGCAAGGCTCCGCACTCGTCTTCTCAGGAGACGCCGGAACGATAGCCTCCAAAGGTCTCGCTCTCGTCGTTCGGGACCGTGCGGACGCATGGTTCAATCCGAGGCGTGCTCCAAGCATCGTGTGGCCGCTCAAGGATTACGATCCGAACGAAGAGGCTGAAACACGGGTGAGGCGGTTCCTCGACTGCGATGTTGACGGCAGGCGATGTATCGAACAGCCCGATGGCATATGCATCTGTTCGACTCCGTGGCAATACTATGAGCAGGACATCGGCCAACTTGTGCAGGACGTTCAGTCGCTTGGAGCGCTAGGATGGTCGGCAACTGCTCTTTGCCCCGCCACCGACCTCGCCGAATACAGCGATGAAACGGAAGGCTACCTGACACGCCTCCGTCCGGCCACGTGGATCAACGGCGGAGGGCTCATGGCGGTCGCAGGAATGGGCGGAAGTCTCTGGGGACCCCGTCCAGTCCCGCTAATCGGTTCGAACGCCATACAGGCCCAGCCACTCCTTGACGCCGTTCGTATAACCCCGCTTTGGGGTGACGGTTTCAAGTACGGCGGCGGCGAGTTCGGCGCTCCTGGCGATTATGGGACCGTGTGCGTCGGCAAGCTCATGCGCGCGAATGCGACAGGATTGGTCTACACGTCCTCAATGGTTCGGTCGCAGAACGCGAAAGTCACCATGCAGAGGCAGGATACGATGGACTCTGCTGGTTCAGACACAAGTGATGATTGGGGATGCTACGAAACTGGCCTTCCGTACGGCATTGGCCTCATAGGTCATTACATTATATGTGACGGAACGGTTACGGCAACAGCGTACTCGGCGGATCGCATACGCGCCTGCTTCGGCGCGGCTCCAGAGGGCATAAACTGGATCAGTTATGCCGTTAGCCCTGACAAGCGGCATGCACGCGCATACATCAGGGACGATAAGATCGTGCTCGGCTTTTCCAGCGACCCGACGGCTGACACGTGGCGCGATGCGAACACCGATGTATCCGGAAGCTGCCCAAGCGTCTCTTGGACCATTCACAGCAGGTGCAACGCGGTGAGTGTTGACTACGCCTCGAACAATATCGTGTACAATGCTCTCAACCTGACGGAGGGAGGCTATCTGACCAACATGCAGGCTTTGGGTAACGGAGCCTATCCAGTGCAGTGCATTACGCGCGATGGCCGCCACCTCCACTACTGGGTTTCCAACGGCGCAATCAAAGGCCTTTGGCTCAACTCCATGGGCGGCACGGTCATGCCCGAGTTCACGGCGGTGCCTTCAGGCGTTGATAACGACGCCATAGATGCCGATTACTATGAGCTATCGGGTAACACGTTCTCCATGAACTTGCTCTATCGGTCCGGAGGGAACCTCGTTCTTGTACGCTCCAAGGACGGAGTGAACTTCTCATGATTGGTACTCCCAGTCCTAGTAACCCATACATCGCTCCAGACGCCACGCCCGTGCCTGCTGGGCTTGCGAGTGCATTCCGTCCGTCGCTCAACGCGTACGTCGCCGCGGTCGAGAACAAGGCGCAATATGCGCAGTATTACATCGAGCGCATCAACGCGTCAGTTGGATACGGCGCAATAAGCGGCGGAGCGGTAACGGCAGGCGCAGGGCTCAGCGTGGTTATCGCTCCGTACGAAGCCGTTGTCGGAAACTACATCCGTGACACTTCAGCGGGGACTGTCGGTGGGCTGTCGGCGAACAACAGCAACTACCTCTTCCTTCGGCAGGATGGAACGTGGACCGTCAACGTGACGGGGAGCCTTCCTTCCGGCGACGGGCACGGCGAAGCGCTCCTCTGGGCTATTGCCGCCGCGGGCGGCTCCTCCGTAACGTCCGTTGACAATACGCGCGCGCAGTACCGCCCGTCCGGCGTCGGCTCACCGTGGCTATACGTCGTGGCGAGCAACTGCGACAAGCTCACCAACAGTCCTGCCTACGCCACTTGCGATGGAGTGGCTGATGACGTGGAGATACAGGCCGCCATTGACGCCGCCGCCGCGGTAGGAGGCGGGATAGTCCAGCTATCAGGCGGAACCTTCTACCTCGATGCGCCTCTGAACCTGAAAACCGGCGTTGTATTGCGCGGTGACGGATGGTGGCGGACGAGCTTGCGTCAGAGGGTCGCCACGTCCAAGATCAACCTCATTGACTGCTTGTGTCCCTATGCCGTAGACGGAACGGCCACTGGCGGAAGCACAAGCTCGCTTACCGATACGACAAAGTCATGGGCCACCAATGCCTATGCCGGCCGGTACGTTACACTGTATGACGGTACCGGCAAAGGCCAGTGCGCGCTCATAGCCTCAAACACCTCCGACACGCTTACCTTTGACGGCACGGTTGCCACCGCGCCGGCTTCCGGAACCAAGTACAGGATAAGCGGCGCGAGCGTTGCAACCGGTGCGTCGGTAAGCGACCTTTCACTGAATGCCACGAATAGCCCGTACACCGGAACACTGACCGGCGGCGATACGCTTACCCTCACTCAGACGACGAACACCTTCACCACTAACGAGCTTGCCGGCAACTGGCTCGTCATGCTTACCGGTCCTAACGCCTTTCAAGCAAGACGCATAGCGAGCAACACCACTCAGGACATCACGCTGTATGAGCCGCTCCTACGGACGCCGTGCGCTGGTGACACTTACATCATCGGTTGCCATGGCATCGTCATGGCCGACAACCTCGCGAATATGCACGCCATCGAACGCCTCTACATCTATGCGTACGGCGTCTGTGCGATACTCGGTGCGCCAGACACTGTGGTTTCAGCCTGTAGATTGCGGGCATACAACTCGATGGGTTTGCTGGCCGTTCCGCCTTCCATTCAGGCCTCTGTCTCGGGGCTGACACGACCTCTGAACCTCCACGCCACCGGTATCAGCACGGACCTAGCCGCTTACGGCGGGGCCGTAGTGGGCGAACTGGTATCGGACGTGTCCCTGTTTGCTTCTAGCCCCATAGGGCGCAATCACACAAGCTCGGCGGTCATCGTGAACGGTGCGCGCAGGGTTTCAATAGTCGGGTGCAATCTTGCCGGCAATGACACCACGAGCTACGTCGAGGGTACCGCGAGCGCTGGCGGTAGCGCCACGCTCGTTGACTCCTCCAAGTCGTGGGGCACGAACGCGTACGCTCGGTACTGCGTCCGCCAGCTAACTGGAGAAGGCGCAGGGCAGAGACGGCGCATTGTGTCCAACAATGGCACGGCACTCACGGTCTCGCCGAACTGGACGAATGCCCCTTCGAACGGCGTTGTCTACCGGATTGAGAGCCGTACAGTGTCCGGCGTTGAGATTATGGGCACGGCTATCGGCGTAAGCGTTGTCGGGAACACCTTCAATGTCGAGGCGAACGGAATGTTCTCAGCCGTCTGGTGCAGGGCCGGCAGCGCCGTCATAGTGAATGGCAACGCGATCATCGGCTCCCTTGCAGACAGCTATGCCGGCGTTGTAGATGAATGTGCAGGTGTTGGGACGGCTCCGAACGTAAGCGCTCCATAATGGAGGTGTGCTACTATGGGAAAGGTAATATGCAATATGGACTTCCACGCTCAGCAGTACGTCATCGCGGGTTTTCTCGCCCTCGCCGCAATGATCGCCTACGTGTTTTGTCCGCAGAGCAGGGCGGAGGGCCTGTTGATGCTGGCGACAATGCTCGTTGGATTCGTCATCGGTAAGTTCAGCAACGGTTTCGGTACTCGAACGCATACGAACGGAGGTACAGACGATGGCAACAAAGATGTGTAGCATGTTCAAGATTGACGTGCCGTGGCTTCTCGCCAAGCTCGGCGTGCGCAAATGGCTCGTCGAGCGCGTCTTCCATATTCCTGAGAACAGGATTGTCGGCTGGTGCAAGCTCATCAACGCCGCTACTGGCCTGCAGATCACTCCGGTTCAGTGGCGCGCCATTGAGGCGAGAATGGCCGATCTCCTGTATACCGGACTTGTCATGGAAGACGAGCGGCTATGACGGCTGTCGATCCGCTCAAGGTCCTAGTCATGTTTCGCTCCGTCGAGGGCTCGCCGTACAGGCTGGGTGCAAAGTGGCCTCTTGGCGCTCCGCCTAGCAGGGTCAAAGGAACGCCGGTTGACTGCTCCGGATTCGTGCGGTGGCTCCTTTACGAATGCGGTCTGGACCTTCCTGACGGTTCCGCAAACCAGCGTGAATACGTCGAGAACGTCCTCAAGTGGCGTAAGATTCCCTATGCGGACCTGCACTGGACGGTTGCTGACGGTGGCAGGCTATTCGTCGCGTTCAAGTCTCCGACAAAGAGCGGTCATGGGCACGTATGGCTCGTGAATGCCGGACATAGCATGGAATCCTGTTCCAGCGGCGGAGTATGCCGGAGGCCGTGGAAGCGGCTCGAACGATACGCTTCAGCGTGCTTTGAGGTACCAACTCCCGCTCGCGAGAGCTAGGCGAGGAGGCCATCATGCCCATCAACTACACGTCCAAGGAGCCTCTTGAGGCGAAGATCGCGCGGCTCAAAACGCTCCGCGACGCCATCGCCAACCACGAGCAGGCGCTCGAAGTCCTGCAGGCCGACCTCGAAAGCGAGCAGGCATCCTGCACGCACGACCTCGTCGAGGACGTGGACGGCTCCAAGCGTTGTGCCATCTGCGGCGCTGACCTCACCACGCAGATCAGCCTCGGCAAGATCAAGG
>ERZ795050.2160-NODE-2160-length-22749-cov-7.068785_pt1 | contig 22749 bp, 15 predicted proteins | sample MGYA00375134_ERZ795050 | MGnify/ENA primary metagenome ERZ795050 (study PRJEB30179, sample SAMN05720221) | activated sludge metagenome | isolation source: Anaerobic digester | place: Japan | collected 2015-05-26 ... | reverse complement strand
GGAAAGGATTCCGGGCCGAGCGGACGAGAGTGCGGCCCGGAAAGGATTCCGGGGCGAGCGGTCCTACCTCCGCATGCCCACGCAAAGCCGTGGGCATGGCACCCGGCAAAGCGGTGGGCATGGCACCCGGCAAAGCCGTGGGCATGGCACCCGGCGATCCAGAAACATGCGCGCAAAATGCGCACCAGTCGCGACGGAAGAGACCAACGGTACGTGTGGGCGACATTTACATCTTCCACGGCTCGCTTCGAGCGATCTTCTCGCGATGCTCTCGATATGGTATTGCCTCCGAGTGAACCACCGCCTCCGGGTCCTCGGCCAGCCACGAATTGCCCTTATCCGATCCGTTTCGGGCGGTTTGGCACCGGACTTGGCGATTCAAAAACACCGTCGCAATTATGTACTTTTTTCTTCATAATTCCCCCACACGCCATCTATACTCAGAACCATCGGCGGGATCCGGCGGGCCATGGTCGGGAACGGAAGACCACGCAGCAGGGGATTAACCGAGGGGCAGAGAGAGCGTCCCCGTTTCACATCGTAGTAGCAGCGGTTCATCCGTGTGTGTCCGAGCTACCTGCTATCTATCCCGAGGTTAGCGCGCCGGCCGCCGTGAGGTGTCAACCGGGTTGTGCTGAAACAGTATGAGGCCGCAGACGCACACGGGCGTTGGGCCCGTCGTGCGCGGAAACGCGTGTTCATTGTGTTCGTGCGAATGCAGAACAGGAAGGAGGATCCGATGAAAGCATTGGGAATGTGCGCGTTGCTGGTGGTGGCGGCCTCGCCGGCCATGGCGTGGATCGAGACGTTTGACAGCTACGTGCCGGGGGGGCTTGTCCGACGTCAGCGGCGGGAATTGGTGGGGAAGCGGTAACGCCGGGGTGATTGAGGTGACCAACGACGTATGGCATTCGTCGCCGAACTCAGTGCAGATCACCGCGGGTCCGGGCAGCATTTGGTCCAGTCACGTCGGTGAAAGCTACACCGGCGAGATCTGGCATCGGATGTATGTCAAGGGAAGTCTGGAGAGTACGGCAGCGGGCAGCGCATGGAGCCTCGAGATCCAAGGCGGAGCGAGCGACAACTCAATGGGCAGATGGTACGGCGGGGCTACTGGTATCAGACCGCGTATCAGAGGCACCGGCCGTGTGCTCAACCCCGTCGCCTTGACGGGCGGGTGGGACCTTTGCGAAGTCAAGATCATGCCGGGGACGGGAAACGACGGGTACAGCGAGTTCTTCTTCAATGGAGTCTCGCTGGGCACCCTGCAATGGGGTGACCTGGATGGAGGCCAGGATTCCCAGGCCGTCGACGTGGTCCGGATCAATCGGTGGGACCGCTCCGACATGTCCGGCGTCGCCTGTTGGGTTGATGATATGTCCCTCACGCCAGAACCAACGACGCTGGTTCTGCTGGGTCTGGGCGGATTGATCTCGCTGCGTCGTCGAGCATGAACGTCCGACCGACCGGTCTGAATTGGCCTGCTGAAATTCAGCAGCGATAAGGTCTTCGACGGATCGGGCCGTCGCGGCCGCTGTTGTCCTTGTCGACCGCGAATAGAGGGAAGGAGGGGCGTGCGCGCCGTTGCCCGGGTCTCGATCTGATATGGCGATCAAGGATCCGCGAGCGCCGGGGCAAGGCGCGCGTTTCACGATTCCACATTCGCCATTGCTCATTTCCGCCCGTCCGGCCTGCATCGCGGGGCTCTAAACCTTCGGCAGCAAATAGGGCGGCCGGTAGGTTCTCGTCAGCAGCTCGTTGGCCTCGGGATCGTCGATAATCTGTTCCCTGTCAGCGTCCCAGCGGATCTTTCGGCCGGTGCGGTACGCGATGTTGCCCAGGTGCGTGACCGTGGTCGCCTGGTGGCCGGCTTCGACGTCGGTGTTGGGCTTTTGTCGGGTCCGCATGCAGTCGAGGAAGTTGCGAATGTGGCGGGCACTCAGGGCTTCGGGCAGGTAGTTTTGCTTGCGCGGCGTGCCCACCACCTGGACCGGTTTTTTTCCTTTCTCCGGCGTCAGTTCAAAGCCCGCCCGGTCGATGTAGAGGGTGGCCTCGCTCCCGTGAAACAGGATCCCGTACATACTGCCCTCCCTGGTGTAAGCGTTGGCTTCGCGGATGGCGAACTCGAGGGTCCAGCCGGGATACTCCCACAAAGCGTTCAACGTGTCCGGCGTGTCGAAGGGTTCGTTCTTCATGGACTTCTGGCCGATGGCGACGGCAGAAAGGGGGGCTCTGGCGTTCATGAACCAGTGAATGGTTTCCATGTGATGAGTTCCGATGTCGGTCATCTGGCCGCCAGCATAGTCCCAGTAAAAGCGGTGCGAGCCAGAGCAACGGGAGCGATCGTACGGTACGAGCGGGCGTGGCCCCAGCCACATGTCCCAGTTGAGCGTAGCAGGCGGCTGCTCTCGGGGAGGGGGGCCGACGCCGGGCCAACGATTGTTCACGTACCAGGTGAACACATGGAAAACCTTACCCAAGCCGCCGCTCTGGACGAGTCGGGCGGCCTCGGCATAGTGTTCTCCGCTGCGTTGCTGAGTGCCGACCTGGACGACGCGGTTGTGCTTGCGGACCGCTTCGATCATTCGTCGGCCCTCGGCCACGCACAGGGTCATGGGCTTTTCGATGTAGACATCCTTGCCGGCTTGGCAGGCCTCGATGGTGATAATGGCATGCCAGTGGTCCGGGGTGCAGACGACGAAAGCGTCGATGTCCTTGCGCTCGAGCAATCGTCGATAATCCTGCACCACCTCAGCCTTATCTTCGGTCAGCTCGCGGGCCTTCTCGGCCTCGACGAGGTCCACGTCGCATACCACGGGAACCTCAACGTCGGGCTCCTTGAGAAACAGTCCGAGATTGAATCGCCCCTGGCCACGGGTGCCCACGAAGGCGAGACGGATTCGCTCGTTGGCCCCGGCCGGCCGTGATTGGGCGTTGACGGCCGTTGCCATCCAGTGTGCTGTGGCGGCTCCCAGACCCGCCCGGCCCGCTCGCGCAAGGAACGTCCGCCGCTTCATTTCGTTTCTCCGCTGCATCGCAGTCCTCCATGGTCCTGGTCCTGCATGACCTGTACAACGAGTGTGCGGTTTGAGATCGGCGGCCTTCAACCGCTTCTCCATTCCGCGCTGCCAACGGTCACCCGGGGATGTGTTCCTCTCAAAGTGTCATTAAGGTAGTCACGCTCGAAGAACCGCAGACCCGTGCCCCCGTGTCCCTGGCCGGTCACGATATCGAGATCGCCGTCTCCATTCCAATCCGTCGCCTGGGCTCCTGAAGTCATCTGCACCGTCCACGGTTTCAGGATCGCGATTCCCTGCGTCGTCGCGAAGACCGGCGGCTTTCCCGGTCCGCCCGGACCGACGTTTCGATTGAGCCACACGATGTTTTCAAATTCGCAGGCGATGAAGTCGTTCAGATCGTCGCTGTCCCAGTCATCGAACGCCAGCACGGCCCAACTCCGGTTGCTACGGTCGTGCGGCAGGATGAATAGCTTGCCGTCGGATGTCATCCGGCCGCGATCGACATAGCGATTGTCGCCGACGTTCTCGTAACAGTAAATGAACGGTTCCACGGTTGCCTTGAACAGGTCCGGGTCGCCGTCGTTGTCGAGGTCACAGAAAGCGTCCGTTTTGCCGGCGGCTATCTCGCGGGCTCCGTACCCCAGGCAGAACCAGTCGCCGTCGCCCTCGACGCCGGGAAACTGCGGACGGTTCCCTGTCGGGCATCCTTCGTGTCGAAGTACACCTCGTATTGGATGCACTCATGAGAAGGCATCACAAAACGCAGCGTCGTCCGACTGATACCGTAATCCTGCTCGAGTCGCCACGGCAGCAGGAATCGTTCGCTGCCGCTTGCGGACGGGTCATACGTCGCCGGCAGGCCCGAGGTGTCGTAACCGACGATTTCAATGCTTTCCTCGTCGAGCGAGCCGCCGGCCTGCAGATCTCGCAGTGCCTGGGAAAAGTCGATGTCGGCGCAAGCCGGCGAGCAGGACCGGACGACGCCTCGCGGGTCGACTGAAAGAGGAATGCGGTACCGGTTTCCGGACACCCAGGTCGGACTGACGGCCGCAGATACCGCAGTGCTCGCAGGGATCTCCCTCTGGACGAGCAGGACCCAATCATCACTGTCTGGTGCGATCAGCTTAGACCGGCCGCCCTGCAAGGCGGGGCCTTCCCGCCATTGTCCCGTACGTGGGTCGAACCATCGCGAAGTCAGCCGCATGTCCCGAACCGCGGACAGATCTATGGTTATTTCGCCGCCGCGAGGCAGGTAGAACACATAGTGCTGCGAGGGCAGCGCCAGACAGAATCCCTGTGTCGTCAGCTCGTCGTGGACAGTCATGCGGTTGAAGGGCAGACCCTCAAAAAAACGGCGAAGGTGTTTGAGTTGGCGCGCGGCCAGGCCCGGTCCCGGCCGACCCATGTAGAACCAACTTATTCCTCGGCTCCAATCGCCGTATGTCGAGTAGCCGCCGGCCATGGCGATGGACCACGCACAGCGTCGGACCCAACCGTGGCTCTGGCCGTGGCCGGGGGCATCGGGTTTGCCTTTCTGGCTGCGGACGCCTTGGCCCTCGTAGCCATACTCCTCATTGATGTAGGGTTTCGCCGCGTTTGCGTATTTGAGGACCCAGTCGTGAACCTCGCGCTCGTCACCGTATTGCTGGGTGATGATGAAGTCGGCCCAACTCGATTCGGCATAAGGGAAATCGGCGTAGGCGTGAGCAGAAACGAGCCGGTCGTATGGGTCTTCCTGCTTGACAAAGCGGCCCATGGTCTCGGCCCAGTGCGGGTCGCGATACTCGTTGTGCTCGTTGCCGAGGTCCCACCACACGTTGTCGAAAGCCGCCAGGCGAGCGACCGCATAGCGGTACAACCGATACTCTGCTTCCGTCAATGCTCCGTACTCGCGCGGCAGACCCTGCTTTTCGATCGTCACGACGCACGTTGCCAGGATGCCCGCCTCGCGCATGTTCCTGATCGCACGATCGACACGTTGCCAATAGGCGACATGAAAGCGGGCGAAATCGTAGCGATGGGGCTCGCCGAGCCATGCCGGCAGGGCGTTGACCGAACCTGGGGGCGCACCATAGTTTGGCGCCCTGAACGGGTCGGGCACGCCGTATTCGCCTTGCGTCTGAGCCGGTTGACGGCCTGTGTCTCGCGGATAACCGACCAGGAGGAAACGAATCTTGTTGAAGCCTTCGTCCGCGCAGTACTTGATCAACTCGTCAATCTGTCCGTCGGTATGGCTGGGGTCGAGCAAATGATAGGCGGTGTAGCCCGAATGGTAAAACGGTTCGCGAGAACCGGCGCGAATGAAGTGACGAGGATGCTGAGGGTCAACGACCACCGGTCCCGGTCGGTTTGAAGGCTCGCATTGCAGCCGGCCTGTGAACCGGCGACCACCGCCCGGCCAGGCGACGTTGATGGTGTAGTCGTATAGAGTCGGCGCTTGATCGGGACAGAATCGTAATCGCAGGACACTGCCGTCCTGGCTGTCGGCAAAGCCCCGAACCACGTGTCTGCCGCCCGGACACCCGAACGTGCCGGTCACATCAATCTCGGTGAAAGGATTCGCGCTGACAGGTTCGTCGTTGCGGATGACGAACTCGGCCACCTCGTATTGCCCAATGGTCTGCGGAGCCTCAATGGAGATGACAGAGGGGGATCCGACGGTCCAGCACGCCAACATGAGTGAGGAGACGTGGGTCAGCATGACCGCATTGTACAAGCGGCATCAGGAAAGCAAAGGTACAGGGGCGACCGCCGGACGGAATTGAAAGCCCCGCGCCTGCGCAGGGACACGAACAGGACCGGATGTCCAGACTTCACCGGCTGCTGTGACTGTGCTTGACTTCCCGATCAGTCGGCGCCGCACTCCGGGTCGGAAAGACGGTCGGGGCCCGAGTAGCATCGTTGCCAGATTCCGAAGTCGACCTGATCGACGTCGCCGTCTCCATCGAAGTCGCCGGCCTCGGGATTCGGGCTGGGGATGCCGGGTCCGCTGGCGGCCCGGGTCAAGTTATCCAGGTCCGACTCATCAACGTCGCCATCCTGGTCGAAATCGGAAGTACTCCAGGGCACGATCGCGCCGGCGGCGTCCAGGCCGAAGTTGGCCAGGTCTTCAATCGGGCCAAACTCCTTGAGCAGGTCCAGGTTCCTGGCCACCACGTATCCCGCTGACGAGAGCAGATCTCCGTCGGAGATCGGGCCGAGGTTGGCGTCGATGAACCCCTCCTCAGTGGAGAACCACATTTCCCCGAATGGCCGGAGCACAAGGGCATCGAGACCAAGATCGCGGACCACCGGGCCAACCGGATTGAAACTGGCCAACAACTGCCGATTGGTGCGTACGATCCGCCCTCGGCTGGACAGAACGTCGCCGTGCCCGACCCTCGCGCCGAGGGTCTCGGAGAAGAAGTCCGTTTCCGTGGAGAACAGCAGGTCCCGAGTCGGCGTTCGGACGGCCGCATCGAGCCCAAAGTCGCCTGATACCGGCATGGGCCCGAACCTTCGAACGAGTTGCTCGTTGGTGGCCACGACGTAGCCACGATCGGAAAGCAGGTCGCCGTGTTTCAGCCAGACGGCAAGTGTCTCGCTCCAGATGGGGCTCAGTTGCTCCTCGAAGGAGAACCAGATTTCGCGCCGAGGCCCGACGACAACCGCATCCAACCCGAGGTCCGGAACGGCCGGCATGATTCCGAGATGCTGAGTGAGCTCCCGGTTTGTTCGGACGACGTGCCCCCGCCGGCTCAGCAGATCGCCCGCGCTGATGTACCGGATGGTGTTATCCAGGTTGGGGTCCAGACGGCCGGCATGGAATCCCACCTCGGTGGAGAACCAGACGTCCGGCTGCGGCGGCCAAGGCCCCTCGTAGGCATAGATGTCCAGGATCATCTTGGGGATGGCCGTCGGTTCGGAGCTCAGACCGGTGACACTCAGCCCGGTATTGACCAGCCTTCCCGAGCAGATCGTGGGTTGTTGAGCCGGCGCCGGGCCGTGTGGCGTCACGAGGTACATTTCGAACCGGATTTCTCCCGTAATCGTGTTCCAGTGGCCGGTCGAACGTACCTTTGGCGACTGGAACATATACAGCGGCACGGGCACGTCGCCGGTCGATGACGTCGGCGAGAAGAACGGCGCGATCAGGTCGGCGCCGTCCACCGACAGGCCGATCACACCGGGTATGAACGGTACAGGCACGCTGGGATCCCCAAGGTACAGCTTGATCGCTCCCAGCAGCTTCGATCGAACGGTCAGGCCCGAATCGAGCCGGAGCAGAACGTTGCTCTCATCGGGCTGGAGGACGAAATTGGCGTGCCGGGGCAGAGGAGGCGCCGGAAAACACGTCGCCGCTGCGTTGTTCATGCGGTTCACCTCGCCGGGTGCGGGCTCCACTTCAACTTCCACCTCGGCGGGCAGTTCCCACGCCCAGTCCACGCCGATCGTCAAGTCAACGACGTCGCCCGGCAGTAGACTACGGAAACCCTCCGTCTTGACGAAACGGTTGTTCACCAGAACCGTTACCAGGAGAGGCTCGGTGAACACCCCGACGTTGGCCACCGTCGCGCGGACGGCCCAGCCTTCGGAGGAACTGCCGGGCGGAATGACCCTGAGGTTCTTGACCGCCAGATCGTGACCGGTGATGCATTTGCCCTTCATTGGGATGCGCAGCCACGCCGAATAGAGGCCATTGGCGTACAGACCCGAGTAGCCGCAGCCGAATACGTCGATGTACGCCAGATCCGCGATCGGCGGCATGAAGGACGCCAGAAACGTCTCAGAGGGATGTTCCTTGCTCAAAGTCATAGGCAGCTTGGCGTTCACCCTGATGCCGCCCACCGGTTCGATCCGATCAACGACAGCACGATCAATGAAGCCGCTGGTTCCCCCTCGCCAGGAGAGAGTGAACGTCTGGACAGGCGGCGGGGGCATCGGCCATCGCCGCGGAAACGAGCCGAATACCGCAGGCTGGGCAGGTACGGCAAGGTCTTCGAGTTCCGCGTCTGGGCCCGCGGGATCGCGGGTAAGGATGATCGAATCCTCGGTGAACGTCGTATCCATGTTGGTCACGGGCACCGAAGACCACAATGCGGTCGCCGAGTCCTTCAAGATCACCGTGCACGATTTCGGGCCCCGCCAGTATCTGGCGTTGCTCAGGTCGAAGTAGAAGTGGTGGGGATCCGAACTCAAGGCTGGGTCACGAACTTCGTGGCAGCAACTGGAGAAATCGTCGGTGTTACTCGTGTACGTGACCACCATGCGGCTGGTGTTGCTGATCGATGCCGCCGGAACGTGCCAATAGATGACCAGGTCGTACCCGCGGGCGACCAAGTGCGGAGCCACGATGTTCAAATCCTTCGCATCGGCGAGCAGGGGGTGGATGGCGTGGTTGACCAGCCGTCCCTGGTACCAGACCTCGTTCTGCACGAGCTTCCAGAGACGGTAGTCCATCGCCGCCCGAGCCGATACCGGCGTGCCGTCGACGGTGACGGTGATGTCACGGAAGCGGTTGTGATCGCCGTACAGCGCATGCGTCGTGATCGGGAAGGCCACCGCGAAGGCGTTGTTTGACTCGTTATCGGGAGGCCCGAGAACGAACTCCGCCCGGACGTTCACGATGAAATTGCGGACCATGCAACTGAAGAAGGTTGCCTCGGCCGTGACGTTGATCGAGGTTAACGGCGTGGCGCTTCCCGTCGGTCCCAAGGGCACGATCACGCCTTCCCGGTGCTTGTGAATCTGCGCAGAGGAAACCGGATCCGTGTTGCTTGCCCGCGTCCCGTGGTCCTCGCAGCTCTGTGCCGCGGACAACACCGGCAAGAGACACAAGTCGATAAGGATCGCCAGACCCAGCGCCCATGCTATCGTATCTCGCTTCATCGTTGACCTCCGCTTCCAGTGGATGAGGTTGCCCACACTTCGCAGAACCACAGATACCGGTCTCGGGGCCCGGATTTCCTCGGGGCGGCCTGTAGTTGTTCAGCCGACAAAACGGTACCGGCTCGCCAATGCAGGGGCCCTGCGCCGCCCGTTCTTGGGAACACCGACAGCAGATTACGTACCGCTGCCTGAAGAATTGCCCGATGAACGATATAAGCCGATGACCGATAACACTTTGCGCGAGCCGGCCCGTTTTCCGGGGCAGGGTACCTGCGGTGGCTGTCCTCAGCCAACTGGCCGAGCATTCAGCCGGAAGCGAGCCAGCAGGCGAAGCGGCGTCCGGCCGAGGTGTGGCGCATCGCCCGCAGCACGGATTAGATTGCTCACCGCGGTCGGGTGTTACCCTGCCGACGGACCCGGTTCGAGGCCGAGCTTCTCGAGGCGGTAGCGTAGGCCCCCTCGGGTCAGGCCCAGCAGGCGGGCTGCCTCGGAGATATTGCCGTTCGTATGGGCGATGGCCGCCTGCAACAATCTCTTCTCGACCGATGCGAGCGTGCAGTCGTCCCGCTTGAAGTCGAAGCACAACTCTCTCGAAGCACTTGGGGAGATCTCGTCACTCACACGCGTGTTGAGGGCCGAGGGCTCGATGATCCCCGACTCGTTGAGCAGCACGGCCTGCTGAAGGACGTTGGCCAGCTCGCGCACGTTCCCCGGCCAGTGAGCGCGTTTAAGTATTTCCCGGGTCTCGCCGGACAAGCGGATCGGATCCTTGTGGAACTTGCGGGAGAAGCGCTCCAGGAAATAGTCGGCCAGAACAAGCACGTCGTCGCCTCGTTCTCGCAGAGGCGGTAACCTGATGCAAAAGACGTTGAGCCGGTAGAAGAGATCCAGTCGGAACTCACCGGCCCGGGCCCGGCTTTCCAGATCGGTGTTGGTGGCCGCGATGATACGGGCATCGACGACCCGCTCGTTGAGACCTCCCAGTCGCCGGAATCGGCCGGTTTCAATGGCCACGAGCAGCTTGGCTTGGCTGGACAGCGGCATGTGGCCGACCTCATCCAGAAAGAGTGTTCCTTTGTCAGCGACTTCGAGAAGACCTTTCTTCGCGCCTTTGGCGTCGGTGTAGGCGCCGCGCTCGTGGCCGAAAAGCTCCGACTCGGCAAGCTTTTCGGGAATCGCGGTGCAGTTGAGATGCACGAACGGCTGTTCAGGCCGCAAGCTGTGCAGATGAATGTAACGGGCGACGAGTTCCTTGCCCGTGCCGGTCTCGCCCAGAATCAGGATGGTCGACAGGCCTCTTCCGGGCTCTCCAGGCAGCCGTGCGATTTTCTTCGCCGTCGCCAGCACCTGTTTCATTTGTGGGCATTCCCCGACGATACGGAATTCGCCGAAGCGGCGTTTCTCGGTCTCGCGATAGGCATCGAGCTGGGTGCGGATCGCCCGATTCTCAAGGCAGCGATCCACGACGAGGCATAGTTCTTCCATGGACAACGGTTTCTGGAGGAAATCTACAGCCCCGTGCTTCATCGCCTGAACGGCCGTGGACACGGTCCCAAACGCCGTGATGACTACCACGGGCGCATCGACTTCGCGCTCCCGCAACCGGTGAATCAGATCCAGCCCGTTGCCGTCGGGAAGCTGGACGTCCACCAGGACAAGGTCGGGCTGGCGATCTTCGCACAAGCGCAGCGCGCCGGCCATCGTGTCGGAGACGCGGCATTGATGTCCGGCGCGATGGAGAGCAAGCTGCACCGAATAGCACAGGTTTTCCTCGTCATCGACGATCAGGATGTCCGCCATTCAAGCCTCCGCTGTCTGATCCGGTAAAATGACCACGAAGCGGCTGCCATGCCCGGGCGTCGAGTCGACCACGATCTCGCCCCCGTGGGCCTTGGCGACGCGGCCGGCAATGGTCAGGCCGATTCCCGTGCCTCCCCGCTTAGTGGTGAAATACGGGGCAAAGATCTTGTCACGAACCTCGGAGGATATTCCTTCTCCGTCGTCCTGCACGACCAGCTGCCAGCTATTGCGGCGGTGGGGGCAGGGGCCGGCCTTTACCCGCACCGTCTGACCCGGCCGGGAGGCCTGCACGGCGTTCGTCAGCAGGGCCACCAGCGCCTGTTCGAAATGCATGCTGTCTACATGCACGGGCGGCATTGTGGTCGGGACGTCAACCTGGATCGCAACCTCTCTCCGTTGGAGCATGGGCTGGAGCACCGTAATTGCCTGCCTGATCAGTTCGCCGACGTCCGCGGGTTGAGGGTGCAGCGTCATCGGCGATACCGACGCCTGCAGGTCGCGAAGCCACTTCTCAAACCGGTCCACGGTATCCGTGATCCGGCGCTGGCACTCCACGGTCTCGGCGTCGTCGACGTGACGAGCGCTCGTCGCCTCGGCTAGACCGCGGATGCCGGCCAGGGGGTTGCGGATGTTGTGGGCCAGACGCTCGACCATCTCGGCGGCCCCGGCCAGCCGCTCCTGCTCGACGAGCTTGGCTTGCATCTCCGCAATTCTCGAAGCCATCTGGTTCACCTCGCAGGCCAGCAGACCCAGCTCGTCTCGAGATCTGACTTCGATACGATGACTGAAATCTCCGACGGCCAGGTGCCGGGCTGCCGTCCGGAGAGCGGCCACCGGCCGGATCACCCATCGCCGGACGAAGATCAGGCCGACCAGGCAGAGCAGGACTCCGCACACCGCGTTAATCAGAATGATCTGCATCACCCGCCATTGTGTTGCCGCCGCTTTGAGCACGCTCTGCTGTCTCCGGCCCTCCAATTCCATGGCCGCCCGTCCCAGCAGTTGGTCCAGTTGCTCCACGTCGAGGTCTGACCGACCGGCCGGCCCGCTTACCGAAGACGGGCGACCCGCGCTTGACTCCTCCAGTACTGCTGCGATCGCGGCCAGTGAGGGCAAGTCGTCTGCCGCACGCAGTCTCGAGATCGTCGCCGCCAACTCACGCTGGATGGTCTGCCCTTCCGCGGCAAAGTCCACGCCCCGCCCATTATCTTGGGCGGTTTCCCGATGTTGCCGCAGCAGGGCGCGGACACGTTGGATGCTCTGTTCACTGTCCAAGCCGGTTTCGTACCGGCGGAAGGCCGAATCGAAGTACACCACGATGCACCAACTGGACATGACGAGATTGGCCGTCAGCGACAGAAGATAGATCAGGACAAGGCAGCCAAACTTCCAACGGAGTTGCACGACAATACCTGACCGTGAGAGCCATGCGCCTTTTGCGCGCGTCTTTCGTACCCACACGATGACCTGGTAGCGGCCCGCAAAGCAGCCGTTGATCCAGAGTCTTACTCAATAACCGCTCGGTGGAGGCTGGTACCGCCAATTCCAGCCGGGCTCGTTCTCCGGCCTGCCGGACGAGAGGACGTGGCCGCCCACGAAAACCGCGTTCATCTTCTGATTGTGGCGCGTCCCGGGAAACCAGTACCGGCCGCTGCCGTACTTGCCGGGATCGCCCGCCGGCGGCGCGGAATAATAGGGCGGCGTACCAAGGTCATCGGCCAGGGACCCGTCCACGTCAAAGGCGATCGGTACCGAGATATGCTGCAAAATGCGATCCGTCAGCAGCACCGGCTCCAGCACCCATCGCGACAGAATCTGCCTGCTTGCCCGGTCGAGCCGCATGTTGAATCCGATGCTCACGTTCCTGGACGGGCCAACCGCATACTCGGAACAGGCCAGGCCGTACATGCGGCGCAGCTTTCCCTGGACCGTCGGGCAGATCAGAGGTCCGTCCGACGCCAGGTATTCAGTCTCGCCTGTCTTCGGTCCCTTCCAGAACTCATCGATGTGATAGAGTTTCTCCTGAAAATCCTCGATCCGGAACCCGCGTCGCCCGAACCGGTTGCTCTCACCGCGGTTTGGGGACGTCGTGCCGTCGGCAAACTGAGCGAACTCGAACGCCACCGTTTTGAGGTTGTTTTTGCAGATGAAGCCTCTGGTCGTGGAACGTACCTGGGCCAACGACACGAGCACGATACTCGCCAGCACGAGGGTGATGGATGCAACCACAACAAGTTCCATCAGGGTGAGGGCCCTTCTTCTCATCCTGGTTGGATCTCGCGCGCCGTTCACTGGTTTCTTTCCCTTATAGCATCCCTACTCCGACCGCCCAACCGCAGTCAATCCGGTTGCCGGACACGACAGGATTGCAGGCGGCCAGCAGCCCGGATCAGCCCGAATTCCCGGCCCGCTGGCGCACGCCTCCTGCGCGGCCCCATCGTCACTGTCAACGTCATGGTCAAGATCCATGTCGGCGTCCAGGCACGGCGCTGAGACTGACGTTCCCAGGCACGCCTGGAGCATGCCGAAATCCGTCTGGTCCACGTCCGCGTCGCCATCGAGATCACCCGGCACTCGGCCGAACTGGGGCGGTGCGAGGAGGTCGGCAACGTCCACCCGGCCGTCATAGTTCACATCGAAAACGCTGAAGTTCGTCCCGAAATCCGTGAGACTGACGACACAATTGATCCGCCCGTCTTTGTCCTTTTCGGCTGCGCCGTCGTGCTCCAGGATGAAACGTTCCAGAAGCCATCGATCTCGCCAGTCGATCCGGCCATCTCCGTTGAAATCGTCGGGGCGTACGTCGGGGAGGACGTCGCTCCAGACGAATTGGACGTCGTTGCTGGGGACCGTGTAGCTGCCACCGACGAGGACCGTTATTCTCCATCGAAGCGGGTCAAGGAATCGAGCCGCGCTATTGCTCTCGGGCACCGGTTCGAGCAACGCCCATGGAGCGATGAGAGCAAATGCCGGGTCATCCCGCCAGATGGGTGGGGCGTTGGCGGCACTGAACACCAGGTCATCAAGTGCTTCCAGAACGCTGTTCTGGTTGGCGGCATCACCATCCAGAGGCTCAACCACGCCGGCGTTCATCTGCGCGGCCGAGCCTCGGTTATTGAGCGGATATACCAGGGAGACCGTGGTCCGGTCCTCGCTTGTGCTGTGCGCAAAGCGCAGATGCACGATGGGGTTGTACCTGCCCGGATGGCCGCCGGTGTCAGCGAAGCTGAAGCGTTCGTAGCCGCGAGCCCGGGGAAACAGCCGACCACTGACCAGCCACACATCTCCCGGGCCGAACACGAGATCCGCCGACACCCGTCCCTGGACGCTGGTGATCTCCCAGCCGTGCAGCGCGATGTGGAAATCCTCTCCGCTTCGATCGACCAACGGGGGGGTCATGATGTTGGAGTCAAAGGCCGAGGCGTCCCGAGCGCAACGGCTCGCGAGGATGGAATCAACCGGCAAACCGCCGAACCGCGCTGCGTTGCCCAGGTACATCCATTCCGGCAGATCTAGCTCACCTCCGGTATTCTTGTTTCTGGAGGCGTCCATGTCGATTTCAATGTAGCCGAACACCGGATGATTGCCGTACTGGAAGGGCGCGAATGGGAAACCGCAACAGCCGGTCGGGCCGGGCGGGTTGACCAGGCCATCGAAGATAATGTCGAGGCGGAAGAAATCGCCCGATGTCGTGACTGCGCCCGTGAAGAGATCCTCATGAGGCACGTCAGGCTGCCAGCAGGAGATGCGCACGGCGATGATGTCGGGTTGACGATGGTGATCAGGATCAACCGGCCCGTCCGCACCCATATCCATCCGACGCACCACCGCGTCTCCCACCCGATCCTCAATCAAGCCGACGGGTTCGTCGGCCGCGCCGCCGGCCAGAATGCCCAGGTAAACAGCCGCCCACGAGGCGATGATTTGGAATCGCCCCGATCGTCTTGCGTATGTTCCCGGGGCTTGGTAATGCGCTCTTGGGTAATTGCAGGCTTGCAGGAAATGCCTGCTCTGGGTCTCGCGCGGGTTGTCCTTTGCCGCCAACGGTTGAGCATTCCTGCCGCGCGGGCTTCGCAGACCGCCGCCGGCGGCGGCGCCAGACTGGTCTTTACCCTGCCTCATGTGCGGTCCCTGCTGCCGCCAGATGGATATGCGTCTTGTCGGCCTCTATTATACGCGGGAGCAGTTGAGACCCCAAACCTTTTCCGCCAAGATGTATGCGAATAGGAGTCGGCGTTCGCGACTCAGAGGCGGCCCGGCAAAGTCTCAACGCGGCCAAGCCGCGCAGGGGTGAGGTTGGCCGCCTCTGCAGCGAAAGGTTGGCCTCCCGCGTCCGTGTTGACCCGACCCCGTTTCTGTGGGAAGATTTTACCATGGACAACGATCCAATCGAACAACTCAGACTGGTCCCGCAGCGTTTGGACGAGGTCTGGCAAGGCGGCCTGATTCGCATGCACTCATGGGTTACGGGAGAAGGCCCAAAACCGTACCACCCGTGGGCCGCCATATGGGTTGCGGTCAAAGCTGACAAGGTCGGTCAGCCGATTCTCCTGCGGCCAGAGGAGGTCGATTTCTCGCGGGCAGTGGACGCTCTCGTGAGGTTTGCCGATGACCCCTGTCTTGGCGGCTATCGGCCCGGCAGGGTGCAAGTTCGCGACAAGGCATTGGCTGAGTACCTGCAAGAACTGCTCGCCGAGGTCGGGATTGAGGTTGAGTGCACAGACCATCTGCCGGTATTCGATCGGGTTGTGGATGCGCTGGGCGGGGCGATGACGGGTGGACCTTCGCCGCCGGATGCCCTTTCCGGCCAAGGCGTGACCCTGGAGAAGATGCGTGCCTTCGCCGACGCAGCCAAGGCCTTCTACGAGGCAGCCCCCTGGAACCATCTGACTGACGAAGACCTGATCCGCATTGAATCACCCAAGCCGCCCCCTGGAATGCAGGTCGCAGCAGTGCTGGGAGCTTCCGGCCGCACCTTCGGGCTGGGTTTCTTCTCGAAACCAGAAGAGCTTTGGGCGATGCATCGTGTCGACGATCCAGGTGAATGGTTTGCCGCCCGGAAGCGCGGCGCATGGTGCCTCACCTTTGATGGCATCACCAGACTCCCATTGGGTGACGCGGATCTCTGGGAGGATCACAATCTGCCGGTAGCCGGCGATTCCGCCTACCCCTGTGCCCTGTGCCATGACCCGAGCGGCGAGGTTATCCGCCCGAATGCCTCCGTCCTAGCCTTCCTGGAAGGTCTGCTGCGGGCACTGGCAGGGAGCACTGAGGCGCAAATCGATTCCGGCCGATGGACCCTGACAGTGGAGACCGCCGCCGGCCCGGCCGAGTTCACCCTGTCGCTGCCCGACCTGCTCAAGCCGCCAAGCCACAAGGAGCTGATGGACCGGGGCTTCACGCCAGATCGCCGGGCGCTAGAGCAGATGTACGCCCAGATGGACAGATTCCTAGCCAACAAGCACTTCGAGAATGTCGACGAGGTCAACGCGGCCATCTCGCGCGAGTTTGTCGGCAAACCCATGGATCCCAGCCAGTTTCCCCCTCGCAACGCCCTGGAGAAAGCCCAGGATCTGTGTTACCAGGCCTTTGACAGTATCGGGCGGCGCCGGCTTCAACTGGCCCGCCAGGCGCTGGAGACCTGCCCCGACTGTGCCGACGCCTATGTGTTGCTGGCCGAACGAACGGGCGATGTCAACAAGGCTGCTGAATTGTACGCGCAAGGTCTGGCTGCCGGCGAGCGTGCGCTGGGACCGGAGCGATTCGAAAACGACGCGGGCCATTTCTGGGGCCACACAGACACGCGGCCGTACATGCGGGCACGTCTGGGCTTGGCCGGCTGCCTGGAACGGTTGAGCCGAAACGAGGAGGCGCTCGATCATTACCGCGAGCTGCTGCGGCTGAACCCCCGCGACAACCAGGGGGTGCGGTATCTCTACCTGCCGCTGCTGATGAAGATGGGTCTGGACGCCGAAGCTGCTCGATTCATGAAGAACAGCCAAGACGAACCGACCGCCAACTGGACGTACACCCGGGCCTTGCTGGCATATCGGCTGGGCGGTGACTGCTCGTCCGCTCGTATGGAACTTAGGAAGGCAGTCAAGGTGAATCCCTATGTGGCCGGCTATCTGCTGGCCGACGAGGATCCGGACGGGATACCGGAATCCTACAGTTTGGGCAGCCGTGAAGAAGCTGTTGTCTGCGCTTCTGAGCTCCGATCAGCCTTTGCGGCCACGCCGGGCGCCCTGCAATGGCTGAAGACCCAAGCCGGCCTCATGCAGCGCGGGGGTCAATCGCATCACTCTTCGCGGGGCCGCCGTGACCGCGACCTTCGCCGAAAACGCCGATCACAGGAACGTAAGCGAAAACGGCGGTGAGCATAGGCAACAAGTGTCTGATCCGACCGCTCTGAATACCATCAGTCAAGCCCTATTCTTTTCAATGCGGAAACTTGAAACACCCTTCGGTGCCCAACTTGGACCAAACCGTTGTGCCAGGTCACGACGCACCGGCGAGAGCACCGATACCGGCAGGGGTTGACCAACACCCAGTGGTCGGACAAGATGATGGCTCAGGTAGTTCCGTTCATGTTCCTGGTAGTTGATCGAAACTCACAGGCTTGGTCGGGCTGCCCGGGATTGATATCTAGGTGAGCGAGAAGAGACCACCCATGAGTGAGCCCCTGATGGACCCTCGGGAGCTGCAGATGCCGCCCGAGGTGTCCTCCACCCAGGCATCAGAGAGTGGCGAGGCTATTCCGGCCGAAACAGTGCCGGCCAGGGACTTCTCCCCCGAGGCGGAGGCGGGCAAGGCTCGCGGAGACGAGCATCTCGCGGCTGGTGCTGTCGCGGGCGCATCCGAGGTATCCGCGGCCCAGCCGGAAGTATCGCCTTTCACGGCACACCAGGGGCGAGTTGCCCGTGTCACGACCGAAGAAGTCCTTATCCTGCTTGAGGATGGACGTCAGGGCACGGTGCCATTGATCGAATTTGCCGGCCAGCCGCTGCCGAAGGATGGTGATGGGGTCTCGGTGATCATCGAGCGGGAAGACCCGCAGACCGGCCGAGTCGTCCTCAGCAAGCGTCACGCCGACGAGTTGACCTTCTGGGAATCCGTCCAGCCCGGTGACGAGCTTGAAGGCGTGGTCACGGGCATGAACAAGGGCGGCTTGGACATCGACATCGGTGGTGCCCGGGCATTTCTTCCGGCCTCCCAGGTCGACACACACCGGATGAAAGACATCTCGCTGCTGATCGGCGAGCATGTTCGCTGCATCGTGACCCAAGTCGACCGAACAACCTGTGACCTGATCGTCAGCCGAAAGAAATACCTGGAGAAGGAGGCTCACGAGAGGCGTCGCCAGGCTCTCGGGAGCCTGATCGAGGGTGATATCCGCAGTGGAACGGTCACCAACCTGACGGAGTACGGAGCGTTCATAGATCTGGGTGGGGTCGACGGCCTGCTCCACATGACGGACATAAGCTGGGGGCGAGTACGCGACCCTCGCGAAGTGCTCCAGGTCGGCCAGCCCATCCGCGTACGGATTCTCAAGATCAACCACGAAACCGGCAAGGTTTCGCTGGGTCTCAAACAAGTCAAACCGAACCCCTGGGACGGAATCGAGACTCGCTACCCCAAGGATCGGCGATTGAAAGCCAAGGTCGCGCGTATGGCCGACTTCGGGGCATTCCTGGAGCTTGAGGAAGGAGTCGATGCCCTGTTGCCGATCGGCGAGTTGAGCTGGTCGAAGCACGTCAATCATCCGTCAGACGTGGTGAAGATCGGCGATGAGATCGAAGTGGTCGTCCTCAAGGTTGATCCGGAGAAGAAGCGCATCTCCGTGAGTCTCAAGCAGACCCAGGAGAATCCCTGGGCCACGGTGGAGGCCAGATTCCCCGTCAACGCGAAGGTCAAGGGCAAGGTCGTGAAGGTTCTGGACTTCGGGGCCTTTGTCGAGATTGCCCCAGGCGTCGAGGGTCTCGTTCACATTTCCGAGTTGTCTGAGAAGCGGGTCAAGGCGGTCGGCGACGTGGTAAGCGAAGGTCAGGAGGTCGAGGTTCGCGTTGTCAGACTGGATGTATCCGGGCAGCGAATCTCGCTCTCGATGAAACCGGAGCAGAAGACACCTCTCAAGAGCGCCGAGGCAGCCAAGCTCGACAAGAAGAAGGCGCGCAAACGGCCTCTGCGAGGGGGCTTATCGTCGCACTTCGAGTGGTGAGCGACCGGAGGCCTTACCCGGGCCGGCTGGCGGCTGCGGGGCGGCTGGACGCAGCGAGCAGCATTTGCCTGATCAGATCGGCAGGTACCCGGGTGAGCCGACCCTCGTCGCGGTTGTAGGCCGCGATATATCGTTGAGCCGCTTCGACGAGCGGAGGGTGGCTGAAGCGGCTTGTCCAGCCGTTGCGGTTGAGGTGTTCGAGAATCCCTTGCGATAATCCATCAAAATCAGCCACCGGCTGTGGGAGTCGGCCATTGACCAGCAAGATGTTGTGGTAACGATGAAGAGCTTCGATCTGGTCAAACCGCGACCTTTTGTCCGTTTGTGCCAACAGGGTCTTCTCGTCGCGTCTTGCGGGCCGGGCCATCAACCACCAGGGTGAGATGGCCAGGTTGTGGCCTTCGTCCAGGATACGCCCCATTTCCTCGATCGAGAAAGACGAGGTGAAAACCGGATACCGCCCTTGGGCGGCCCACGGCTTGCGATGGATCACCGCCAGGCTTTCGATCTGCGCGCCGTCGCACACATCCAACAGGGCGGTATGCTCGGCGCCTTCCAGAATCACCACCGCATCCGGAACGTGCTTGCGCATCTCATCACGCACCCGCCGGACCAGTTCCACCGCTCCGCGGTTGAATGACTCGGGATCCCGGCCTTCCGGATGGGCCGGATTGTGGTTTTTCCATCCCCATTGAAGCCCGTAGCTGTCCAGGTGAACGCCATCGATTCGGAAATCACGGGCGAGCCGGGCGGCGACCTCGACGAGGTAGTCCGTCCAACCCGATCCCGGACCGGGGTACATCAGGTAAAACCGGTCACCGGTCCCGTCGTACGGATAGTATCTGCCCGTCTCATCCATCATAGCCCATTGCGGCCCTTTTGTGCGACCAAGGTCGGTGTTGCGTGAGATGATGAATGCTTCGAGATAGACGATGACCCGCCCGTCAAGGCGATGCACCTTCTCGATGCCTTGGCGAAAAGCGGTGTCTCCTCCCCACTTGAGTTTCGGCCGGTACTCCGCCTTGTGTTCGTAATCCGGCTCCCAGTAGCCGACCAGGTACAGAACGTTCGTCCCGAGCCGGCGAGCATCGTCGAGCACCTTATCGAGGTCGTTGAACGACTCGAAGCCCTCGTCTCGGTGGGCCTTGAACTTCATGAGGCTGGCGCCGGCCCCGGAGTTTTCCCACGGACAGTAGAAGGCACGGGTGTTGCGCCACCATTCGGGAATATCGGAGCGGGAGGGGTAGCGCGGTTCAGAGCCGACCGCTGAAAGGGGGCCGACCAGGGCCGGCACCACGACGAGAATACTCCTCAGGGAGCTTGGACTCAAGCGAGGGAATCGACGACAGAACCGCCCAGAGGGCTTCATGACAGACCGCTGCCGTCGGACTGATCGTCGCCGGATGAACGACTCGGCAGGACGAAGCCCTTGCGATCACAGATCACGCGCATGATTTCGTTGAACCGCTGGATCACCAGCGCATCCAACCTCAGCAAGCGCACCGCCGCGCCGTCGCGGTATTCCAGGTCCACCCAGGCCTTGTCCTTGTACTGGTCGGTCTTCAGCCGGGTCATCGAGTGGTACGAAATGCGCCGGCCGTTGTAAGACATACCCTCGTCATCTATCAGCACGCGCAAACGAATCGCAGCCCAGAACTTCAGCAGGGCATAGACGGCAAGCGCCCCCACGCAGACGGCGATTCCCTTCTGCCAGAGAATCGAGTTTTCTGAACGATGCTCGTTTTCGAGAATAAGGGGCTTGGCGGCCACCTTCCCGTCGACGATGTGATACTCCGCATAGGCGGCCGGCCCGATGTAGCACATCATACGATCGCCGACCGATGCGGGATCGCCGAGCAGCGAACGGACGGCGTCCTCCGTCATTCCCGCCTTGACCATCTCCGCCCGGAGGCGAGTGACCAGAACGCCAGGGTTCTGGGGGGACTTGCCCGGCTGCACGGGCGTCAGTTGAACGTCGAGCACCTTGCTGTTCTCGTCGATTCTAACCTCGACAGTCAGTTCCGTGCCGGCGTAGGTCAGCGTCCGCGGCATGTCCAGCGCGGGCTCCCCAAGCAATTGCCGGATCTGTTCCGGGGCGGTCCCGACGTCGATCCGGCTGAGGTTCGCTTTTGTCGCGAGGGGGTTCGTAGAGAGGTTTCCCGGGCGTCGAGGCAGCTTCTGGTCGGCCCACCAGGCGAGGTTCTTGGCCGGGTATCCCACCCAGCCGTCGTAGGCGAACCAGACGCCCATGCCCACGCACATCAGGAGAAAAATGCCGGTGCGCACCCGCTGATCGAGCGTGGATCCGGATTTGATCGGTGTCATGAATCGCACCTTGTTACCGCTGAACCAACCGACCCTGCCAACGCCGCCGAGAATCCCGCAGGCTGCATATGATTCCAGGATTCCAGCCGAAATGCAAGGCGCGACCGGGGCGTCGGTCCGCATTTGGCGGGGAAACACCACGGTTTCTTCAGGGTCTCTTTCAGAACTGCAACCGAAGCTCGCCGAGCCGACCGGCCGACCGTAAGGGAATGACCTTTGGGGTCTGGTCGCTCTGGAGCCTGGTTCTTTCTCGCGGGCGGGGTTCGGGATGAACCGCCCAAAATGTCATGGGCCTGGCGCTCGCCGTCATGGTTTGCCCCCTTGTACTTGATCGGCCGAATTGCGATAATCGGGTCTTGGTAAGCCAGTCGGACCGGCCGGGCGCCCGGGAGCGCGGCCGTCTGATGGAGAGACGACAATGAAAACAAGCCTCGGAGCCCAGTGCGACGAGTTTTACATAAGCAGCCGACTTTTCTTCAAGCTGGACCTGAACCTCGGACGCGAGACGGTCCTGCATTTTTTTGAGCGGATCCGTCGGCAGTATCCCTTGTTGAATCGGTTTCGTCGCCGAGAGGACGACTCGCTGATCCTCGAGGAATGTGACGAACAGGGCGAGCAGACCGCGCCGCGTCACTGGATTCGACTTGAGCCCGGGGCCCTCCGGTTCGGGTGCTTTTCGCCGCCTTCGACACAGGACAATCGCGCCTTCTCGGCCTTCCTGCTTGAACAGGCGCCCTGCCATTTGACGCTCAGCGATCTGGACGTCGACCACATGGAGGTGGTTTATGGTTTTGATATGGAGTACAGCGGCAACCATGACCAGCTTGTGGCAGAAACCCTGTTTGCCGACCATCCGCTGGCCGCTTTCATACTGGGAGAGGACAGCGCCCACACCATCGAGTGCGAGCCGTATTTCGGTATCGCACTTTCCGCGCGCTGCGACGCACAGGCGTTTTTGGAAATCAAGAGCCGTACCACGTCCTTCGAAGTCCGCACTGGCGAATACCAGCCCCAAATGCTCAGCGTCTATCTGACCGTCCGGCGATATTGGGGGCTCAACGAGGCCCAGGATCTTGCGTGCGCCCATGCTGAGCTTCTGAACCTGGCTGACGACCTGGCCGTTCGGCGGGTTGTGCCGTTGGTAGTCAACCCGCTGGCTCTGGCAATTGCCGGGCGCCTCTCGTGAGAACGGCATGCCGCCGGATGTTTCCGCTCGACCGACGCCGCAACGGGCTGGCAAACGAGTCATCATTTGACCACCTTAAAGGTCGTCCCTAGAATCGCACCGCGACGTCGACCGTTGGCGTGGTTGTTATCTCGAAGATTGGGGATGCCGTTTGGTCTCCGGCTTCTGAGGCGCCCGCGAACAGATAACCGCTGCCCGGCCGGCAGAGCAGAGCCTGATACATGGCCATGTGGCGCAGAACCAATCCGGATTACCCGAATCCCGACGACGTTCGGATGACGTTGGGAGAGCATCTGGAGGAACTGCGCACGCGGCTGATCCGGGCGATCATC
>ERZ795050.2156-NODE-2156-length-22769-cov-9.150480_pt1 | contig 22769 bp, 19 predicted proteins | sample MGYA00375134_ERZ795050 | MGnify/ENA primary metagenome ERZ795050 (study PRJEB30179, sample SAMN05720221) | activated sludge metagenome | isolation source: Anaerobic digester | place: Japan | collected 2015-05-26 ... | reverse complement strand
ACCATTCGGAAACTCATAAAGCTGTTCAATCAATACCTGTAATGTTCTATTAAACTTTATCTTATGCATAATCATTTTAAGACTTGAAATTTTTCTTTGTTTCTGATTTTGTATGCCCGGTATACTAGGATTATATGATTCAAATATCTTCAAAGCAGTATTCTGGTCTTTATGTTCTATTATCTTATTTAGCCACCTTTGGAATCCAACGCTTTCTATACCTATTGCTGTAAAGTTTAATGATTTATCTTTCTGTATAATTATATCTGCAAGTTCATTTGGGTCTTCTGTAAGGATATTTTCTGCGTCCAGAACATAAGTATAACCGAATTCGTCAGTTCCTATTATTACCATACCAGTGAAATCATCTTTACCTAGTGAAGGGTCTACGCCAAGGAATAGTGGCATATCTTTTGGTAGTTCGTCATAATATCCAATATCGTTTGGATTAATGCTTTGAGGTGAATAATTAATCATAGGATTATTCTGTTTTTCAGACTCAAATGCAAATAAGCCAGGACTAACATATCTTTGTATCATTAATTCGTAATAATCATACAGTGGATTACCATCCCAAAACACGTCTACACCTTTAAGCATTTCTTCTTTATTCTTTTCATAGAATAGTCTACCTTCTATAAGCCTATCTGGATTGTTCTTATTCGTTACTATTTTTACCCACCTATTCCATAAGTCTTCTCTGTCTGCATACTTCATTACTGCTTTAAAGAATAAAGTAGTCCAAGTTGGGTCTTTCATTAAGTCTATTAGTAAACTCTTCCTTGATATAAGAGTTCCATTAATTATGTATCTTGAGTCGAAATCGCCAAGGTGCATAACAGATTTATTGAACCAGCTTTTCAAGTTATCAATAGCTTTAGAATTAAGAACAGCTTCATTTTCAAGGTCGTCTATTATTATATAGTCAGGTCTATATTCTTTAAATTTAGCACCTCTTACAGAAGTTTTAGCAAAGACGGATATCAATGTTCCAGTCTTTGTAAGTATTGAAGTTTTGCTCCAGTTCTTTGAGGAAACAAGATTGCCATAATCATATCTTAACTTTTCATTTTGTTCTATTTCTGATTTAATATCTCTTAAGAAATCACAGCCACGTTGGAAACTTTCACCTATCAATACTACAAAGTTAGCACGTTTCTTTACTGCTAGCCATATAACAAATCTTTCTGTTATAGTAGTCTTTGCAGATTCTCTAGGTGATATAATAAGTAGTTTCTTAATTGAAGTATCTTGTAGATAATCACAAACGATATCGTGATACTTACTTGGTGGATATTTATTATTGAAGTATACACGATTAAAATATTTGAAATCATCTGACAGCTTTATTCTTTCCTGTCTATCCAGTTCCTCTAGATATAAAGCAATATCGTTTAAATCATTTTTTATCTGAATATTTCTTCACCGCTTCCAAGACTTGTTTTTTCAAGTCTTCTATATTTCTGGTAGTATTTTCTACAGAAGTAAAATCTACATTCAATTGTTCAAATAGCATTTTAGTTGCCTGTATATTACCTTCTTCTGCTTCTTCTATAATCTTCATAAATGCTCTTGGTAATGAAGCAATAGCTTTAGCACGCAAGAATTTTAATAGGAATCTTTCAAATAGTGGGTCGTTCAATCTTTCTACTACGTCTGAATCACTTAGTAGTTCATCTATATTGTCACCATTCGCAAGTCTTTTAGCAAGTTCAATATCACTAATCATATAAGTATTCTTTCCATTTGACATTGCCAACCAAAATTTCTTTGTATCAAATGAATATATTTCCATGGAATACCTTGACAAATATATTTATTCATACTATCCTTAATATCAAAATTTCCACTTGACCTTATAATTACACGACCTACAAAATTGCCTTGATATTTTCCTTTCGGAATATCAGCCTTAACAATATCTCCTGTTTGAAAACCAAAATACTGTTTCTGATTTCTACGATAGCTTTTCGGAAATCCATATTTATCAGTTCTACACATTTGTCTATTACCACGACCTTTTGCTACCCAAACTGAAATATATTCAGTATCTATTGTTATATTGTCTGGTGTGCTAGCTCCGACACAACAAGCATCATAATAATGTGTTTTAGGTAGCCCACGTTCTAATCTTTGTTTCTTTGTTCTTGCACCAGTACCACATTCAATTGGCAAGCCAGTTTCCTTTAAGTTATTATATAGTGTCCACCTTGTAGTATTTAGCATAGCAGCATCTTTTAATGGTTTCTTGGCTTGTGTTTGTATTTCAGGATGATTAAATTCTTCAGCTGTCATATTCCCCTTCTTCTGATTACATTCGTGACACGCTATAGTTAGGTTGCTCACTCTATCACTACCTCCTCTCGACTTAGGGATTAAATGTTCTATTTCTAGCGGTACATTTTCTTTGCCACAATAAGCACACTTACGTCCCCATTTCTCAAGTAGATATTCTCTAACTTCATAACCAAATAATTCACCTTGCTGATATTCAATTCCCTTAATATCTGGATTCTGCGTTAGCTGGGTATCGAATTTAACGTGTTCTGTGCTAATTGTAGTTATAGGTAATAGATTACGAATTCTTGTTACAAAGTTAGTAGTCTGATTAACTCTAGCTCTTAGCGAAGGTGGTAGCCAACCTTTTGGCTTTCTGCGATTAAGGAATCTTGCCTGTCTATATCTAGTCTTGCGATTTCTTCTGTTTCTTCTGATAGCTCTTCTATTTTCTAGATTCTTCTTAATATTTGTTTTATGATGTATTTCACCTAGCCATATTGCTTTAGAATCATTTTCTAAGATAGCTACACCAGTTACTTTGCTACCCGGGTCAAGTTTCAATCTTAATGGTTGTAGATTGCTTTCCTTCACTGTTCTATCTTTAATGCGTATAGTAAATGGTTCTTTTCTATGTATTACTGCTCTGCCACGTTCAAGCAATAATCTCGCCCTTTTCTCTGAACAAGGCATTAATGGTTTTTTGTGTTTACCTACTACAAATACCATAATCTCTCTCCTTCCATTCCCCTTACGGGGCTAGTAACGCTATCTTTCGATAGTCTCTCCTCGCCAATGTTATACAAGCTTTTTGCACTTAGCACACTATCCCTACCCTCAGGACTGTTTAATGCTAAGCGACAGAGCTACAGGCTGGAGAAGCACCCGTAGGTGTCCTGACCTGTATAACGTAGGTGTCCTAAACACCTTAGGCTGGTCAACTAAGTTCAATTAGAACTTACCTCCGAAGAGGCGGGCAGTTGACTTCCAGACTGATATATCGTTTTCTATATGTTTTTATTCTTCTAGTGAAGATAAAATACATATGATACAAATCTTTATATTCTAATTCCTTGTCGGATTGTAGCTGTTTTAGAAATACTTCTTGACAAAAATCTTCTATATCTTCTTTAGAAAGATAATAGTATGCGTGTCTTGTGTTAAGCACTGTATTTATCATATAGTTTAATTTATTATATAAATCCACGTCAATCTTCACGGTAGCGATGCGTTACATATATATTAGGTCCAGGATAAGCCCACAAATCAAATCCTAATGCTACTGTTCTTATACAGAAATCTCTATCTTCACCAAAGAAAGATACATTGTAAATCTCATTATAATTAGCACCTTTTTCTATCACGTCTCTTCTAATTAGTGTGCAAGCACCTAACCCGCCTACTCTAATAGGCGTGTCTGCTGTCTTCAATATTGAATAGAATGTTTTCGCATATTTATCTTTAGTTTCTTCATTTAATTCAGGATTTGTTAGTGAATGATAAAGTGATACCTGGTCTTGTAGCCATACCTGTGCCCATTCATTATTATCTGGTCCTTTAGTCCAAAAAACTGGAGATATCACTGGCTTGTTAGTTTTAAGTAAAACATTCAATACATTTTTATCTAAAACTAAATCAGAATCTACCATAAATACATAATCAAAGTTATTGTCCAGTGCATATTTTAAAATCATATTTCTCATTTTAGCTACCTCTTGCACAAGTTCGTAATTCCAATAGTGTATTGAGGTTTTGAAATATATCATTCTAGGTTCTATTCTGTCTATATGTTTATCAAGTTCAAATTCTTCTAGTAATTTACTGCACCTCGGGTCGTCATTATTATCTACAAAATAATATGAGATTTCATTTTTACCTCTGTCTATTTGCTTCCAGCTGTCCAATACTTCTTTTAGTATTTTGTATTGCTGTCTTACTGGAGAAGCAATCAGAATTTTATATGGCTTATCTACAAAAGATTCTTCATCTATTAGATTGATTAAACTGGTTGCTATAGTATGTAACGGATAATAGTCAAGTGCCTTATTTGCTAAAGTTCTTGATAATTGCTTATTGCCTAATCTATAAGCACACATTGCTGAATACGAATAGGACAATGGACTTTTTTGTGTAATTTTATCAATTGCTTCTACTCCTTCTCTGTAATGATTGGAATTCAAACAGGCGTGGATAAACATACCACCTAAATCATATGAGTATAGTTTGCTTAAATCCATTTCAGAAAAATGTTTATAAACATTTTCCCAGTCTTTTTTATAATAAGAATATATACCGCTATATTCATTCCATACTGTTTTATCTAATGAATACAGCATACCTAAATACTTTGGCATTTCCTCTAATTTATTATTTTCTATAAAGTAGCCAAGGAATAATTTAATAACTTCTACTTTTAAGTTTGTTTTAACATCTGATTTTAGTATCCTATCTCCTATTTCAAAGCAAGTTTCTATGGTATTTTTACCTTCTCCAAAATCATATTTGCCTACCATTGCACCCTGTAAGATATAATACCAATATGTTTGATTATCGGGTTCTTTTTCTACTGCCTTCTTAAGTAGTTTAAAATTCCTGATATCTTTATCTTTTTCTTTTCTACTTGATTCTTTATATCCGAAGTGCATAATATAAAACTTATCTGTAGAAACTATTTCACCATTTTTACTCTCGATATCTCTTAATACGTTTTCGTGTATTATTCCGCTAAATTTAATCCCTTTTCTAAATATCTTGACTAATTCGTGCTTAATGATTCCAGTATCAAGTTCACTGATAATCGGAATTTCTATACCTAATACATTTTCAGGTTGTGCTAGTAAGAATTCTTTTAAGTCCATTCCTTTACTCATAAACCGTTCGTCTGCGTCTATATATAATATCCAATCCCCAGTAGCCTTCGAAATAGAAAAGTTCCTTGCTTCACTAAAATCGTCATTCCATTTAAAGTTATAAATCTTGTTGGTATACTTCTTTGCTATTTTTATTGTTCTGTCTATGCTACCAGTATCCACCACTATAATCTCGTCAAAATCCTTAACTGATTCAAGACAGTTTTCTATCATTTTTTCTTCGTTTCTTACTATCAAGCAAGCAGATATTATTGGACGCTGGTTATTATCTTTATGTTCTTCTGAATTTTCTTTCTGTTCCTGAATATCTCTTATGATTCTCAAAGTTCAATCTCCCCCAATTCTTTAATTTCTGTTACAGCTGATTTCAACACTTTTATCGTATCTCTCGATTCGTTGTTATTAAAAATCGAATTTACAACATAGTAATAATTCTCGTCTTCTTCATATAGTATCCCAAATGAAATACAGGCTATATCTTAATACAACTCTTCTTCACTAGCAGAAGATAAGATAAGCCCGTGGTCAAGAAAAGAAACCTGTAAAATTTTATACTTTGCTGGCATAAGCAATCAACCAGTCCTTACGGTTAGATTTGAAAAACAACACGTCTCTATCGATTAACCATTTTTCTATTAATTTAGATTTTCTAATTTCTTTTATTTCCTTTTTTTCATTCATAAGCCACCGCTCCAATGTAGTAATAATTATATTTCCCATTTTTAAATCATAGTTATCTATTTCCTTGTATATTTCTTTAAATGAATCCTGCCTTGCTTTCACTTCGCCAACATATTTCTTATCGTTACGAATAAAAATAATATCACCTTTGAACCCTTGGCTAGCCCCAGATAGTGGAACTCTATCTGCACTTATTCCATTAGCCTTTAGTATATCCCTAACTTCATATTCAGTTCTTCTTCCTTTGCTTCTTACGTTAATCATTAGATACTCACGTGTAAGTCTTTTCTAGTTCCGTCAAGTCTAATACGTGGAGAACCTAGTTTAGCAAATGCTAATCCTTTTCTTAAAGAATACCCGCCGTGTCCTAAGAAAGAACCTGCAGATACATAAACTCGTTTTTGTTCTACAAATTTATTATTGCGTTCGTCTGGATAATATATTACGTCTACTGATAGTGCTTGTGTATGTGTATGCGACGCTATATAGCAGTCAGTGATAGGAAATTGTCTATTCAGCTGTTCTACTGCATTTATTTTGCTTCCTGTAGTTCTACCACTGGACCATCCGTGTGTAGCATATAATCTATATAGAATAGGTCTATTGTTTAGTCCCTTGCCCATTTTAATAATAATATACATACCGTCAGGATTGTATGCAGATATTCCAAGTTCGTCTGCGAATATTTTAGTAGTTCTTAATCCAGTTTCTTTATAAATTCTGTATTCGTGATTACCCTCTACTACTGCCAATATTCTATTTGCAAACGGTTTAAATATTTCTATTGCTAAATCTAATTGTTCTTGTGGATTCATTTCTGCATTATAGACGTCTCCTACACTTGATTTGATATCTAAAGTCATTAAATCGCCATTAAGTATTATATATGCATTATGTTCTTTTATCCATTGTAGATAACCTTTAAGTTTATCATAATCACAACGGACGTCTCCTATATGTATATCACTGATAGGGATAATGTATAGCTTATCTATATTTCCAAAATCATAAAATGCATACCCACAAGGAAGAATTTCCGAATTCTTCATTTCTCCTCCAGTTTTGAAATTATTAAATCGGCACTTAATTCTGGGTTAACTATTCCAGAAACAATTAAATCAAATTCTTTAATCAAGTCTATTTCCAATTCACTCTCGTCTGAAAATAATTCAACTGGATTTTCGCCTTCTTTTCCTGCACGTTCGCATAATATTATCCAAGGTGTTTCTACTTTTACAATAAAGAAGCCATTTTCCTTTAGAAATCGATATTCATTCTTAAATCTTAAATCGTCAATTACTATTTTATCATATAGCCCAAGTTTAGGCTCTAGTTTCTTAATGAAGATATCTTTATCTAGTGAATTCCTTGCCCAGCTACCAAGTGCTTGATATACTTTTCTTCTGCTTGCTTTAGGCTCTTTTGGAAGATTTAACTTGTCGAATATCAAATTAGATTGCTTAATTGGTTCTGCAAAAGAAAGAATTGTGAAACCATATTTATTCCTTAAAACCTGTGCAATACTGCTTTTACCACTATAGGCGTGCCCGCACAATGCAATCTTCATATTTATATTATATCATATTCACAATTAAAAATGTGCATTCATACACCAGTCTATGTGCTATTATTGGTGAAGGCAATCCAATGAATAAGGAGGAAAGAAATCAGATTTCCTTTTTTAAGTTTCTTTAATAGAAATTCAGATAAAGAACCTGAAGTTATATATCTTCAGAAGGATTACGACGAGGCTGAATACCAAAATATTGGGGACTTGAACCTTACAAGTCCCCTAGCCTATATTTGTTCTTCTATTGTTGCTTCTTGTGTAGATTATATCGCACAGAATATAGCAGACTTACCATTTATTCTTGTGCGCAAAGACGGTAAAATACTTAAAAGTGGTAATTTCTATAGGTTATTTGAAAGACCAAATGAATTATATTCTATAAGAGAAATACTTGAATATACAGTCAAGGATTATTATATTTATGGTGCTTCATTCTGGATTAAAGAATATAATATAAATGGTTCTGTTAAAAGCCTTCAGTATGTAAAGATTTCAAATACTAAGTTAATTACAAATGAAAATAAAAATTTTATAGGAATCAGGTATAAAGATAAAGAATATTATTCTAATGAACTTGTTAAGTTTCTATCATACTCTCCTGGCGAAGAATTGTGCCGTTCTAAATTAGAATCTGTTTTATTACCTGTTACTTATGATAGGAATCTGGTAAATAGACTAATTTATACTGATAAAAACTTTGGTATTATACACCCAGTTATATCACCTGCTGGTGGTAATCTTAATGAAATACAGATTAAAAACCTTAAAGTAGATATGCTTAATCAGATAAGGTCAAGCCCAGAAATTCCAATTATTATGACTGCTCCTGTTGATATTAAGAATTTAGGCTCAGATACCGAAAGAGACGTTGACAAAGAACGAGAGTTTCTGCTCAAAGAAGTCACTTCTAAAATACTTGGTGTTCCTAATTTAGGTTCTTATTCTAATCAGGAATCTGTAGAACTTTCTGTTTTTATTAATACTATCTTACCACTGGCAAGGTTCATAGAAGAAAGAATTAATTACGATTTAATAAATACACAGGACAAAAGTGTTAAATTTAAGTTTGAGATAAAGAAATCGGACAAGTATAGAAAATTCCTTGCCGATATATTAAGAGCAGAGACACTCCTAGTGGAGCGTGGTATTATGACCAGAGATGAATTGAGAGGGCTTTTGGATAAAGCCAATATCCAAAATGGTGAAATTCCTTTATTGCTTACTAATTTAACTGAAATGTTAAATCATAAAGAAACAGATAATCAAAATGACGGCTTAAAATCTTTAAGAGAGAAGATAATAACTGCAATAGAAGAATCACAGAAGCTAGAAGATTATTTCAATAAAAGAATACCATTATCAGAGATAAAGAATTATTATACTACACTACTTGATTTACCTGCTATACATTCTACACTGGTAGCTTCTAAAGGTGAAACTGAAGCAGATAAATTAGAAAATCTTTTAAAGCAGTATTTTTTGGAATATCTAGTATCTTGTAAGACCAAAGACGAGTTTATTGTTGGTTTAAAGAAATTCTTGGAGAAGAATTTTGTCTGATATTATTCTTGTGAAAGAATATGTAACTATAGAAAATTCAGAAGTTAAATATAGTAATAAGGTTTTAACTTCTGAAGATATTTCTGATATTATCGAAGATAACATAGATACAAATAAGCCTGTCCATATAGTTAAATCTCCTTATGGACCTAACTGGGATTATATTTCTTTATATGACCTTGCACTTACAAATGGCAATGTTACTGTAGTATGGATTCCACAGTTTATATCTTTAAGTGGTTCTACTGTTTATGGTAAGAAAAATCCAAGAGATACTGATATTATAATTAGAATGGAAGACGAGATTAGACCAGATTCCAGTTTAAATACCAAATTAACAAGACTGGCATTCGGATTACCAGATAATACTGTTTTAGACCTTGTGTTGGTAGAGAATAAATCAGAAGTAATTCCAGTAAAGGATTCTGTAGAAGTTAAAGAATTAATCACAAAAGTATTCAGGACTGGGAATAAGAAGTTAGAAAAAGAAGCACTGGAAAGTAAGAGAAAAGACGAAGTAATACCAAGCAGAATGATTATGCCAGGAAAACCAGAATTGAATACTGTAAATGCTTATCGTTCTGGTGAAGTATTTAAGTATGACGATTTAGTAGATTATATTAAGCAGTATTCCAGTAGATTCAATACTGATTTCATAGAATGCATATTACAATTAAAGGTAGACGGTGCTAGACACCTGATATTCAAAGATAAAGATAAAATAAAAATAATATCTGAAGATGGAACAGATAATACAAAGAAGTTTTCTAATATTATAGATAAGTTATCGAAGACAGATAAATCTTTTGTTCTAGATTCAGAAATAGAATTATTTGAAAAAGATATACACCAGCCAAGGGAAGTGATGAGTGGTGTATTACATTCTAATGAAATGCCAGAAAACTATCATTTTGTTATTAATATATTCGATTGTTTATATTTAGATAAAGACTTGCATAAAGAACCGTATAAAACTAGACTTGAGGCACTTGATAGTTTGGATATCTTCAGTGGTAATGAAGACAAAGAAAGATACAAGTATGAATTGAATAAATTAAAAAGCTATTATGTAAGTAATGAAAATGAATTAAAGAAGACTATAGATAAGTTACTGAAGATAGAAGACGGAGAAGGTGTAATGGTAAAACCTGCTAATTCTATCTATCCACTTAATGGCAATGTCCCCTGGTGGAAACTAAAGAAGTTTGCTGAAGTTCACGCAATTGTTTATGATAAGACAGAAACCAAAGATAAGAAGGCATTTAATTATGATATCGCCTTAAGATATGATGGTAACATTCCAGTAGACGAGAATACTTTAATAAAATATGAAGATACCTTTTATGTTCCAGTCGGAAGAACCTATAATACAGCAGTAGACGTTCCAAAGTGGGGAATTATCACAGTTAGTTTTCATAATCTGAATGTGTATGAAAGCAATGGAAATTATTCTATTAATCTATATGAACCTAAATTTATCGAATATAATGAAGACATTACAGAAGCAGATAGTGTTTCTACTGCTTTGAATTCTGCAAGAAAAGCTGGAATACTTAATACAAAGAAGAAAATAAGGAAGATTTCATTTCTTCCTATATGGCTTAATGAAGATAAGGAGTATGAGTATATGATACATAGGCATTGTATAGGTAAGTCAGTTGCTGATAAAACCCCAGTCTATATTAAGTATGATGATACTTTTGATATAGTTCCCATCTATACTTTAATACCAGCTAAAATTAAACAGAATGAATATATACCAGAAAATATTTATGTATGGACTTCTAACGGCTGGAGTAAGATATTGAGAGTATTTAGGCATCCAATACAGGAAAGTCAAATGTATCAGGTAATTACAGATAAAAATATAGCAGAGGTTACAGGAAGCCATTCCCTATATTCAGAAGGTAAGGAAATCACTGTTAATGATATAAAAGAAGGAACTGTTTTAGATACTGTTAATCCACCACCACTTGAAGGTAATGATATTGACGTAGATTTAGATACTATCTTACTTGTTACAAATACATTAAAATATGGTGAAAAAGTAAATAACTATATAACCTATCCGCTTAAATTAGACGAATTATTGATTAAGTTTAAAAAGAAATTCGGCTGTTTTTATATCAAGAATGATATGGTTCTTCTAGGCGGATTTCCTATTTTATATCAATGTTTTGCTGGTAAAACTGTAGTATTTAAGAGAATTCCTAAAGCAGTATTTTACTGGAAATTAGAACATATAAAGACACTGCTTGAAAATCTAATGCTGAAGAATAAGAGTATCAAGGCAGATTCTATGCAATTAGCTGAACAGATTATCTACCTGGGCAGTTTAGTCTATAATAGTTATAAATTAACAGTAGACAAGAATTGTTATTATATATCGTTCAATAAGAATGCAGACAATAAAGTATATCAGAAAATAGAAAGCAAAGAAATCAATCAGAAGGAAAAGAAATTCTATTATCCTGTTTCTAAATTTGTATACGATATAGAAACGGAAAATCACGATTTTGTTGGTGGGCTTGGATTTATCAGGTATCATAATTCTACCCATTTGGATTGGAGGGCTAAAACTGGCTGAGTTAATTGGCTTTACAATTCAAGATGGTATTAAAGGTAATATAGATGAACCTATACTTACATTAGAAGACGCTAAAAAGGTTCAGGAAAAAGATATATGGAAGATTGATTGGAAGAATGGTAAGTTTAAGTTAAGGAAAACTGCTGACGGTAAGGTTCGTGCTACTTCTTTATGGGCTACACCTAAAGAACCTGAACCAGAGGAATGGTTTGATTTTGAAGGCGTAGTTCCTTCACAATCAGAAAGCAAAGAAATACTACCTGGTTCTAGAGTTAACTATCCTGGAGTATTTCTAATCATAGATAAAGGTAAAGTAGAATATGGATTTTCTAAAGATTATATGCTTGAAGTATTTCTTGACGGTAAACTTAAAGGAAAACATATCTTCAGGCAATTAGGTATAGAAGAATTAAGAAAAGTAATGAATGGTAAAGAAATTACAGATGATGATTTAATTGTATTTTATAAAGCTACAAAGAACATATTACCACCTTATGATAAAGAAGAAGCTGAAAATCCTTCAACATTTACCTGGCTATTTATACAGTCTACAGACCAGACACCATATGTGCTTGGTGAAGCAGTGCGTAAAAATCTTTTACCACCTTTAGGCTATTCTGCATTACCAAAAGAAATTAGGAAGAAGATACCAGATGAATATAAATACTGGTTAGAAAAAGATAGAAAAAAGGCAATACAAATGCGTAATGCTATTTTGGAATTGGATTTAATAACCAAGAATACTGGTAAATTCTTCTTACATAGAAGATACTGGTTAGACCCGCAGCATAAGATAAATAGATTTGGACCGACAGAAGAAGTGTATGATTTAACTATTCTAGATGGTAATAAGTTAGTGCATTATTCTATATCAGAAGACCCAGCAGATAGTTTTGGATTTGCTGGATATAAAACTGATATAGATAAGAAGATTATTGATATCAAAGAACAGACTAAAATAGAACCAAAGACAATGCTAAATCCATCTAAAAATACACCTTGCTGGATAGAATTGATAGATAGTGGTAATTGTGAGATATATCAAAATTCTCCTGAATTTCTAAAAGTAAAATTTAAAGGTAAGGTATTGAATGGTTTATATACTGCAAAGAAAGAAGAAAATACTGCGTTTTGGCTATTCGAAACGTCTAAAACACCAGCTGATACAGTTTTACCTATAATGAAATCAGATACCTTCCGTGGTATAGTTACTGGACCTGTATTGATACCTGATAGAGTAGATAGACAGGGTCATATAATTACTAAAGAAGAAATTGAAAAAGCTATGTTCGATTTTATGCGCAATTCAAGGAATATAGGTTTTATGCACCAGAATGAATATGTAAACGACGAAGTTACTATTCTTGAATGTGCAATACAAAAAGGCGATTACAGATTAGATAATGGAAGAGTTATACCAGACGGAACTTGGTATCTTACAATAGAAGAAAAAAATCCTATTCGCAAAGAGCTGATTAAGCAAGGCAAGATAAGAGGCTTTTCTATCAGAGCATTTGGACGTATGAAGGTCATCGAATGGAGATAGTAGTCGTGGTCCGCTATTGTAATGGAGGAGTTGCATTATGAGTGAGATGAGTGACAAAGTAGGTCTGTTGTTCGATTTACATATGTTGGAAGTCTCCGAGGTAAACGAGCCTGCTATCGGAGAAGAATTCTATATAGTCAAAAGAGAGGGAAGTATGGAAGATTTAATATCAGATGAAGTTTTAACAGAAGTCGAGAAGAAGCTAGGCAAAGACGCCAGAGAATCAATTAAACAAGCAATAAATATTTTACAGCCATTATATAAAGACGCACCAGACGATATAAAGAAAGCCATAGAGACTTTAGCTGGTTTCATAGGTGTATCTATTAATGATAAGTATCCTTATCCAGAAGTAGAGAAAGAAATTACTAAGAATTTAGAATCTAAGATGAATACAGTATTAAGGTTACTTGAAAGGCTTGCTGAAGAACTAGAGAAATTAAAGGCTGATATCAATGCCGAGAAAGAGAAGAAGATGGAAGTTAAGAAAGATGTAGAAGTTAAGACCGAAGAAGTTAAAAAGTCAGAGGAAGAATTACCTCCTGAAAAGATTGATGAATTGTTGAATTTGATGAAAGAAAAAGTTGAAGAGAGAAATGCAATTGTTAGTGGTTTGAAAAAACTTATAGAGGAGAGACAATAATGAGTGAAGTAATGCAGAAGTTTGAAAGTTTAGTAGAAGTATTAAAGAATGACAGAACCAGTGAGCTAGCCGACTTAATAAGGGCTTCTTTCAATGAAGCAAAGAAAGAACCAGAGAAATTCACCTATGAATTCAATAACCCTGCTATTGATGAGGCTAATGATAATTTATATCTATTATCTAAAATACTGAGGAAAGAACCTACACAGTTGAAATACTATGAAAATGTATATAGTAAGCTAATTTCTAAAGCATTTACAGCTGGGACTACAGGTTTAGGTAAAGAATTTGTTCCGCAGGAACTATCTACTAGAATTCTTGAAATATATGAGCAGGAATTAAGAGTCGCAAAGCTTTTCGAGACAATAAATATGCCATCTAATCCATACCTAATGCCAGTTATGCTAAATGACCCTATGGCTATATACAGAACAGAAGGAACTGGTTCGCTTTCAGACCAGGCTACAGGCACAATTACAGCCGCATTAACATTTACTGCTAAAACATTCTTATATTTTACAAGGATAACTGACGAGGCTACTGAAGACCTAATAGCACCAGCACTTCCTGCTATAAAGAGATATATAGCACAATCGCTTGCTAGGGCATTAGAGACTACAATAATCAACGGGGATACCACTGCAACACATATGGATGCTGACGTGACTGATGCAACAGATGCTAGAAAGGCATTTAAGGGATTAAGGAAATATGCTAAAGCTGGTAGCCTGGAGATAAGTGCTGCTGACCTTTCAGATAAATCAAAAGCATTAGGTGTAATCAGAAGTATGAGATTAAAGATGAAGAGATTCGGACAGAATCCTAATAATCTTGCACTCATAGTATCTAATAGTGCGTTTGTTAAACTATTAAATACTGACCAGGTAGTTACATATGATAAATTTGGACCTAATGCTACTGTAGATACTGGTGTTCTTGAAAGAATAGACGGAATTCCTATCATAGTAAGTGAGTTTGTAAGAGAAGACCTAGCAACAACTGGAGTTTATACAACAACTGGTTTAACAAATACAGAGATACTTATGGTTTATACACCAGCATTCTTAATTGGACAGAGAGGCAGCGTAAAAGTAGAAGAGGCAAGGGATATTTCTACCACATCTAATATGCTTGTCACTTCTATGCGTAATGACTTTGAGCCTATGCTCACACCGTCTGTTACTTATCCAGTTGTAGTTGCTGGTATCTCTATAGCCGTATAAATCAGTGGGAGGCTTTTGCCTCCCACTACCTAAAAAATGAGATATATCAATTTAACAGAATTACAAAATTTTATAGGTTCTAATAATGCACAGCTGGAATTTTTAGGAAATTCAGCTGAATCTATTATTCTTAAACAGCTTGATTGGACATTCCTACCAGCCAAAGAAGTTACTATTACGTCTGTATCTGGACTTCTAACTATTGGTGAACAATATCTATCAGAAATAACATATATATACTTGAATGGCACTGTATTAGATATATCTGAACTTACATATAATTTAGTTAATGGAACTATTAATGTAGATATAGATAGCACGTATGTTATCAGATACTTAATCACTAAAGAAGTAACTGTTGCTTCTGTAGACTTACTGATAACACTTCCAGACCAGGATATAACAGAGATAACATATCTAGAAAAAGACAGTGTAATATTAGATATAAATGATTTCATATATGATTTGGTTAATGGCACTATTACAGTTTTTGAAGATGGAACGTATACTATTAGATATACGCTTACCAAAGAAGTTTCTATCGATTCCATAAATGGGCTTATAACACTTCCTGACCAGAATATAACAGAATTAAAATATGTATACAGACAAGGCATAGAACTTGATATAGAAGATTTCACATATAACTTAACTGATGGCACTATCATAGTAAATATAGACGGAATATATACTGTAAGATATATACCTACTATTGAATTTAAAGAAATACACACGATTAATTCAAGATACTTCAATCCAAAACATTATCCTATAAAATATGTAATAAGTGTTATGGATACTATTAGAAATGTAGAATTAGTAGATTTTGATATTATAGACGAACAGGTTTTAGCCTTTTATGCTCATATACCACAGCCTGTAAGATTAGAAGTAATATATCGTTCTGGTATAGGATTAAAAGAAGATATTAAATACGCAATTATGATAACTGTTAAATCGTGGTTCAGAAATTATCAAGAAAACCTAAATAATGTATCAAGTTATGCAATAGGAGACGAACGAGTTACATTCTCCAAAGATTTACGTAGCCTACCAATGGAAGCAAGGGAAATTATTAATGAATATCAGAATAAACGAGTTACTTGGTATGGGAGCATTCTATGATTGGACCAGTGCAGGAGTTTAAAGTGTATTCCAAGACTTTGATATCTGACGGATTAGGTTCATATACTACTGAATATGTTTTTGTTAAAACAGCTAAAGGTGTAATATCTAATCCTTCAAGTAAAGTTAAGGCACTAGCTAATACTCCTTCACTAATAGGAAGATATGTTATCTATACAGACGATATAGATATAAAACCTGACAATATCATAAATATCGGTGATAAGTATTTTAAAATTATAGGATATCGGAATCCTAATTTTAGAAACCACCACTTAGAGATTACTGTTGACGACGCAACAGATATAATCAATATTAAACAATGAAACTAGAATTTAAAATTAAATCCGATATAGATAAAATGGCTATTAAACAAGCTATTTATCAATTTGGGAAAGATGTAGTTAAAGAAACGTCTGAAGTAATTGTAAATGAATCTAAAAATTACTTAACTGAAACCGATAGAGTGCATACAGACCCAGATAGCCTCTTTACTAACTTTGTTGTTGAAGAACCAGTTATTACAGATAATGCTATCATTGGTAAAGTATGGAATCATTCTCCACACGCAGGTGTTCAAGAATTTGGACGTAGTAGACCATATCCATTAACAATTACAGAAGAATTACAACAGAAATATGAATGGGCAAAGAAGTTTGAGATTGGAGCTATAGTATGGACTTATATGAAAGCACCTACAATTCCTCCTGGAGTAGAAGTGATAAACAAAGAACGAAAGAGAGGTGCGCATCCATTTATGGCAGTTGGTTTAATAAGAGCATATAAATGGCTTCAGAGGACATATTGTCAACAAAGATAAATACTGTTTTAACTAAAATATATTCTAAATTATCTACTTCACTACAGAATGTTAATGGCGTATATCTCGAATATGTTCCAAATGTATTTCAGTATCCTATAGTAATTATTACACATCTTCAAACATTGCCTTCTGGTTATCTGCCTGCCAAGACTTCTGCTACACTAGAGGAACACCATATTAGTATAGCAGTTTATTCTAATGACTCCTCTGCTACAATAGCGTTAGGAATTGGGGCACAGATTATTAATCTGCTAGACGAGCAAAGTCTAGATGCCTCAATGATACAGTTGACTAGATATTATACACAGTTGATAAGAGATGATACAGAGTGGGTTTATACTTTGAGATACAAGGTTGTAACTTATTAGTTTGGAGGTAATATAAAAATGGCTGTATTTAGTGGAAATAAGGGAATGGTTTATTCTGGTGCAACACAGGTTGCTAATGTAACTAACTGGTCTCTGACTGTAGAAGCAGATAATCTTGATTCAAGTGCAATGGGAACAGAATGGAGAACCTTTCTTACTGGCATAAAGCAGTGGTCTGGAACTATAGATGCACATTGGGATTTAACAGATACCGCACAAAAGGCATTATTTGATGCATTGACTGGCTCTACATTAGTTTCATTAAAACTATATATTGATTCCACTAGGAATTTCTCTGGAACTGCTGCAATTACATCTGCTGATACTACTGTTCCATTCGATGGAATAGAAACTATCACGTTTAATTTCCAAGGCAATGGTGCATTGACAAGGTCAATCTAATTAAGTATATCGGGGAGGGATTTTTATCCCTCCCCAGACCTGGAGGAGAATGTTGGAAGAAAATATTTTTAAAACGTATAAGAATAAAGAAGAGAGAGAAGATGTCAAAGGACAAATATATATTAAAAATGGAGAACCAAAATATCTTGAAAATATTCCTACAGTTTATATAGAAGAAGCCAGGCATTTGTATAAAATAGGCTATCCTGATTTAAAATATATGAATAGATATTCTAACATACAAATATTTTATAAAGATAGGCTAATTACACCACTTAAGGTGTATGCCAGTGGATATTTTACTTTAACAGAACGGTATCCTAGAATTACAGTTAATTTTACTTATTATCCAGTAAAGTTATGGGGTGATATTCTTGAATTAGATATACACAGATATTCTATATCCACTGATGATAGGATTCCAATATATACATTTGAGTTTGAAGTATTTAAGGCGAAGTTACAGGAAACTGTAAATATAGAAGAACTTGAGAGTGTTATGTTGACTATTAAGAAAAATAATTTCAGGCTCTGGTGCGAATGTCTCAAAAAAGAGACAGTTTTTGAAAGCATAGAAGAGCCACTATTTATTAGGGAGGTTTAAAAAAGTATGGCGGAACTAGCAGTAACATTTGGTGTTCCAATAGGAGAAATGAAGATTGGTGAGCAGACTTATACATTATACAGACTAAAGTTAATGGATTATGCATATCTGGAACAAACTTATAATAAGCCAATCTCCGATATCCTATCAGACCCAAACATTTCCAGGAGTATTAGCATAATTCTAGATGTATTAACATTATCTATTCGTAAAGGCGATTCTACAGTTACCAAGGAATTCTTGGGTGAAGCAATTGACCCTGGTGACCCAGAATTCCAGAGATGTGTTCAAGAATTACTTCCAAAGATATTTGGGAGTGAGGCTCAGGGGGGAGAGTTGAAAAAGGGGGGTCAAAAAAACAAGTAACTTCTGAGGCTATATATTCTATGATATGCAGTATTGCTTATTATTATCATTATACATTAGAAGAGATTGGAAATCTTGATTTGGTTCAATGCAATATTCTACTTGATTTTGTAAAAGATTTGAATTCTAAAGATAAACGTGGTTTCAAGTTTTCTTCAAGCCCCAAGTTTGGGAGGTTCTAAATGCCAGAAGCTGGCGGTTCACCTGCTGGCGGATTAAATGCTGGTTCTATATATGTAGATGTAAGGCTAGATACTTCTGAAGTAGAAAAAGACCTTCAGAAGTTATCTAGCCTATTAGATTCATTTGCCAAAAAGGCTATACCTATCGATATTACCAAGAGTATTTCTGAACAACTGGAAAAATTAACTAAAGGTATTAAAATTCCAGTTGAACTAGAGATTACTAATACTAATATTTTAGACGAATTATCAAAGAAAAAGATAACTGTTCCTATAACACTTGAAACAAAAGAAGTCCAGAAACAAATATCCGAAGCCACCACTGGTAAAACAAAGGTTTCTACTGGTAAAGCAGAACCTTCTGGAATAGGAATAGCACAACCAGGAATTACTCCTGACTTATCTGCACAGCTTAAAGAAGTTTTAACACCATCTGCCCCCACTCAATATAAAGAAATTCTTAGTAATATAAAGAATACCACTGAAACAGGAATAACACGATTTATTGATAAATCCTTTGAGCAAGTGTTAAATGAAATTAACACACTATCTCTTGGACAAATTGGAATTGGAAATATACAAAGATATTTTAAAGGTATTACTGGTAAAGATTTATTTGAATCATTAAATCTTGAAAAGAATTTAAATTTACAAGATAGACTTACTTTATATTTTAATGAAATTGCTAAATCTTTAAATCTTAATATGCGTAGTGTTTTAAGCAGAAAACAATGGAAAGAATTAACCCCTCAAATAGAAAATGCATTAAAATCTATACAGCCACCTGGCGAAGATATTACAGAATTTACAAAGACTTTTAGTGAAACACTAAATAAGGTTGGATATGAAGTATTCCGAAGATATAAAGGTAATTTCAAAAAATATACTTCTGATATTAAAGAATTCACTAAAATAGAACCAAAGATAGAACCAACTACAGAAATAAAGAAACCAATAGAACAGGTTGCAGAAGTTACACAGCAAAGTATAGGAAACGAGACAAAGAAATTAGCTGAGAATATTGGTGATATTTTAGGCATAGAATCCAAAGAAGTAGAAAAGATAATGCAAAGTATAGAACCAGCAGTTAAAGACGTTCAGCCAGCAGCAGAAAATCTTGCTAATCAAACTGTTCAAATGACTAATGAAGTAGGTAAGGTATTAGAATCTAATGCAAAAGACATTCAAGAAACTGGTAAAAATGTAAGTAAAAGGGCTAAAAAAGGATTTAAAGAAAATGAAATAATACCAACTGCTGGCGGAGGTAAAGGAACTGCTCCTCCTTACAATGCCAATGATTTAGTAGATATGTTGTTTGGAGAAAAAAATCTACCTAAAATAACCTATGATTTAGAAATCAGATATGACCAGAATAATTTAGAAAATCTGCATACTTTATTTACCAGTATTAATGAAGACCTTACCAAAATAGGATTACAACAAGATTGGCAAGATATTATTCAAGCACTTGGCGGAGAAGCTGGAGCTGCAGAAAAATTATCTACTTCCTTAAATGATATTAAAACTTCTGCTGGTAGTTTAAGAGTAACATTTAAAAACCTTTCAGCTGCACCAAAGCAAATAGGTGGCGGTATGCAAACCTTCCTTGCTAAGGTCCTTGGTGTTTTAAAGGTATTAAACAAGGAAGGAATTAATGTTTATACCGACCTTGGAAAACAATTTGATAACCTTGGATTTAGATTAACACGTTCAGCAGCAAGGTTCTCTTTCATACTTGCGCCAGTCTTGGGAATATATAAGAAGTCTACTGAAGCAATAGTCCCATTTGAATATGCATTAAGCCGTGCTACTGCTGCAGGGCAACTTTCGGAAAAGCAATATAATGAAATGAAATCTGAAATTCTTGATTTATCTGCAGCATACGGAATATCCTCGCAAACCCTTGCTGAATTAAGCTATCAAATTCTCTCTTCTGGTGTTTCTTTCGACGAATTAAATGAATCAATGGAAACTGCTGCAATGCTTGCAGTAAGAAGTGGTCAGGATATACAAGACCTTGGATATAGACTTCTTATACTAAAAGATTTATTCTTAGATTCTGGACTATCGGTAAAAGAATTTGGTAGCTTATTAATCAATGCTACTGATATGTCTAAGGCTGAAATAGGACCACTTACACAATCCTTGAGTAGATTTGGTGGTGCTATAGAAGCATTTCAAGTTCCACCAGAAATTGCAGTTACATTACCTTCTATGCTTTCAGATATAGGTTTGAGAGGAGAACGTGCTGGGACTACACTAAATAGTGCATTCTTTGATTTCTATAATATACTCGAGAAGTTAGGAATTCCAATTAAAGACGCTGAAGGTAATATGAGGAATTTCTATGACTTAGCAGAAGAATTTTTAATGGTATCTCAATCTTTTGGATACACAGATATAAGAGGAGCTTTGAATGCATTTGGCGCTAGTGCAGAGTCTATGAAGATATTTAACGTATTATTTAGCCAGGGTATAGATAGACTAAGAGAATTTAGCACTGCTATTCAAGATACTACCAGGTCACAAGAAGCATTTGAAGGAATAATGGAAACTCCTGCAAGAAAATATACTAGGCTTATGGAAGATATGAAGAATTTCTGGGTAGAGACTGGAGCTGTAATCCTTGAAGGAGTTAAACCTATACTAAGTGTTTTTTCTTCTATACTTAAAGGAATTTCAAATGTAATTAATTTTCTTGGTCCTTTAGGAAAACATATAGTAACAGTTATCGGAGTAGTTACCACTCTTGCAACAGCTTTTGGCTTTGTCGGATTAACAATGGGACAAGCTGCCGAAGGTCTAGGAACTTTATTCACTATGATAGGTCTTTCAAAAACTGCTTTAGGTGGACTTTCTAATAGTCTTAGAAAAGTAAACACTGATTTAACTGCAACTTCTATAGCAACAGCTTCTGCTACAGGTGGACTTAAAGGATTAACTGCTGGCTTAAAATTAACTGGAGCAGGTATAGGTTCTATAATATTAAAGTTTAGTAGTTGGGTTGGTATTATACTTACTGTAATCGGTGGTATTGCTGCACTTGTAAATTATCTTAAACAATTAAAAAAGACTTCTGACGACGTTTCTGATTCATTAGATAAAGCATTAGAACCATTAAGAAAAGATATAGAAAGCCAGATAAATCTTGATTTAAGTCTCAATACTACTGGTGAAGTATTAGGTAAGGAACTCGGAGAATCTGCTGGTAAAGCAACTGCAGAAGGTATTATTCCATATCTTAAGTCCGCTTCACCACCTAAAGTAGGACCACTTAAGAATATTGATAAGTGGGGCTTTAATATGGGGCTTAGTCTAGGTAAATCATTAGCACTAGGTGTTGCTTCACGTTTAAATAATATAGAAAAACAGTTTAATACATTATATGCAAGGATTAGAAGGTATCCTTCTGAAGTTCCATTCCCTAAACTAGAAGAAGGAATTACGCCTAAAGAATTAGAAGATTATTTCAAAACAACAAAATTAGAATATAGAGGTAGACCTTGGATTCCTGAAAGACAAGAAATTGATTTAGGACTTGAAAAACTTGAATTAGATAAAAATATAGTATATCTATATAAAACAGAAGTAGAATTAATAGATACTTTAAAGCAAAATATATCCGCAGTAAAAGACGCTACTGAAGCTACTAAAGGGCAAATTGCTGAAGGCAAAACTAAACCAGAAAAAGGCATTCCAGAAGGTGGCGGTACTCCTTGGAAAATACCTGAAATTTCATTAATACCAAAAAGGTCTCCAGTAGAGCCACCAATATTTTCAAAGCCAGAACCAGTTCCCAGTAATGTTCCTATTATTTCTGCACTACCAGAAGGACTCTCGAAATATCTTAAACTAAGTATTAAAGAACCAGCTGTAGTTCCAGAAGTAAAGCCAGAACCAGTTCCCAGTAATGTTCCTATTATTTCTGCACTACCAGAAGGA
>ERZ795050.2154-NODE-2154-length-22797-cov-6.429382_pt1 | contig 22797 bp, 22 predicted proteins | sample MGYA00375134_ERZ795050 | MGnify/ENA primary metagenome ERZ795050 (study PRJEB30179, sample SAMN05720221) | activated sludge metagenome | isolation source: Anaerobic digester | place: Japan | collected 2015-05-26 ... | reverse complement strand
CTACGGACCGTTTCTGGGCTGCACCGGCTACCCCGAATGCAAAAACATCAAAAAGCTGGGCAAGGACGGCAAGGTCACCCTCCGTAAGGAAGTCGTTCTTTCCGACGAGGTCTGCGAGCTGTGCGGAAAGCCGATGGCGGTCAAACGCGGGCGCTACGGACCGTTTCTGGGCTGCACCGGCTACCCCGAATGCAAAAACATCAAAAAGATCCCTAAAAAATCGGACGAATGAAATCCGGGCGGGTCAAGATCATCGGAGGAGGCCTGGCCGGCTGCGAAGCGGCCTGGCAGCTGCTGCGGCGCGGGCACGGCGTGGATCTTTACGAAATGAAGCCGCAGCGCTTTTCCCCGGCCCACAAAACCGAACGTTTGGCTGAACTGGTCTGCAGCAACTCTCTTAAATCCAATCAACCCGACAGTGCGCCCGGCCTGCTGAAAGATGAAATGCGCAGGCTCGGTTCGCTGATCCTCGCCGCCGCCGACCAAAAGGCGGTGGCCGCCGGAAACGCGCTGGCCGTGGATCGCAACGAATTTTCCCGCCTGGTCGAAGAGCGGCTGACCGGGCAGAAAAACCTTTCGTTGATCCGCACCGAGGTCACGGAGATTCCCCGAAGCGGTGTGACGATCCTGGCAACCGGGCCTCTCACATCCGATGCCCTGGCGCAAGCCATTTCCCAACTGCTCGGTCAAAGCTCCTATCTGTATTTTTATGACGCCATCGCCCCGATCCTGGAAGCCGACTCCATCGACATGGATAAAGCCTTCTGGGCTTCCCGCTACGGAAAAGGAACCCCGGATTATCTGAACTGTCCGCTTTCCCGTGAAGAATATCGACTCTTCCGCGAGGCGCTCCTGGCGGGCGAAAAAGTCGCCCCCCGGCCGTTTGAAGATGTCCGCCACTTCGAGGGATGCCTGCCGATCGAAATTCTGGCGGCACGCGGGGAAGAAACACTGGCGTTCGGCCCCATGAAGCCGGTGGGACTCATCAATCCGCGCACCGGAAAGATGCCCTATGCCGTGGTCCAGCTAAGGCGTGAAAACAGCACCGGCACGCTTTTCAACCTGGTCGGTTTTCAAACGAAGCTGACCTGGCCGGCGCAAGAGCGCATTTTTCGAATGATTCCCGGTCTGGAGCGCGCACAGTTCGCGAGGATGGGCAGCATTCACCGCAATACCTACATTCACTCCCCTTCCCTGCTTTCGCCCTCGCTGCAGTTCCGGGGCAATCCCGATGTTTTCTTTGCCGGTCAGATCAGCGGGGTGGAAGGATATATGGAATCCACCGCGATGGGGCTTTTGGCGGGCTTGAACGCCGCGTGGGTCCTCGAGGGGAAACCCCCGCTTCCGCCTCCGCGCGAAACGGCCATCGGCGCCCTGGCACACTACATCACGTCACCCGAATCGGCGAGCAACTTCCAACCCATGAACATCCATTTTGGAATTCTTCCCCCGGTAGAGTCTCCGGGAATGAAGAAAAAGGAGAGGCATCTTTTTTACGTCCGCCGCTCCCTGCAGGCTTTGGAAACCTGGATGCGGGCCCGGGGCCTGGCGTGACGAAACCCGGTGGAGATCAGACGGCGGATTTCTTTTGCTGAATCGCTTTGTAAGCGGCCCAAAAGCGTTCGTTGGGCGTCCGGCCTTCCGAATCCGAAGCAAATTCCTTTTTGAGCCTGTCGACAAAATACATGGAGACCGCCCCTTTGTTTTTCGCCAGCACCTGACCGCGGGCCTCGGTTTCAAAATAGTCCTTGATCCTTGCGCAGGTGGATTCTGAAATGTTGATTTTCCCTTTCTCCCCCGAAGATTCCATGCGGCTGGCCAGGTTGACGGAATCGCCCCACACGTCGTAGACAAATTTCTTTTCTCCCACGACACCGGCCATCAGCGGGCCGCTGTTGATGCCGATGCGGATCTCAAAAACCGGTCGGCCGCTTTTCGACTTTTCCAGATTGATCTCTTCCACGAAAGACTGGATCTCCAGAGCGCCCAAAACCGCGTCGATCGCGTGTGTCTCGTTCGCAATAGGCACGCCGCCGGCGTACATATAGGAATCGCCGATGGTTTTAAGCTTTTCCAGACCGTATTTGTCCATCACACGGTCAAACTGGGAGAAAGCCGCATCCAGCTCCCGGACCAGCTGGTCCGGCGTCAATGTCTCGGAGATCTTCGTGAAGCCGACAAAATCCGTAAAGACAATGGTTGCACACGGATAAAATACGGGCTTGACGTACCCCTGGCCTTTGAGCTCCTCCGCCACGACGGGGGGCAGAATATTCAAAAGAAGGTTGTCGATTTTTTCCTTATCGGAGCGCATCTCTTCGCTCTGCTGCTCAATTTTTCTGGATTTCAGCCAACTGGCCAGCCGGGTGTTGTGGAGCAAATATATGAACGCGATGGCGACAACCGTGGCGCTGGACAGATCCATGATACTGTACCGATCGGTCGTCCGGTTGAAGGAAATGTTTTCAAAGCGGCCGACAACGAAAAACGTCAGCAGCGAAAGCGCGATAATGACGAGCGCATAGCGACGGTCCACCGGCACCAGGGCCATTACGGTCAGAATGAAAATGTAGCCGCCCATGTAAGCGGGATCGGCATTGGCCAGGGCGGTGATGAGTCCGCAGCCGATCGCCAGATAGGCGCCGATGAACACCAGAAACAGCATGTTGTAACGGGGGAAGCGATCCGAAACGTGGAGGATGAAGATGAGGAGGCTCAAGACCGACAGCCCCATGCGGATCACGGGAAGCAGGGGTTCTTCCGGATGCAGGCCGGCATCAAGGTAGATGTAGGGCAGCCAGGCCACGGTCGTGATGAGGCATACGACAAACAGGATCCGGCCGCACTGGTCGTTTAATTCTTCGGAAAAAGTCTGCGGGTAAGCCTCTCGTTCGCTTTCGAAAATGGGGTAATCCCGCAAGCGCTCCCATGCGCGTCTCAAAATCGTCACGTTTGCCTCCTTCTGAATCCGCCCGTCCCCGGCAGGACCGGGCGTTTCGTTCACAGAATTACAAACGTTTTTCCATCCGCCGGTGTGTCTTTCATCACCGTTTTATGCCTTGTTGTATTCCTCAAACATGATGGTAAACACGGCCCGCCCCTGTGTGGCGGAGCGCAGGTCCGTGGAATAACCGAACAGGGCCTTGAGCGGCACCTTGGCTTTGATCTCGGAGACGGGCCCCTTGGGATTGACCGCCTGGATTTCTCCCCGGCGGGCATTGATGTCGCCGATGACGTCGCCCATGAATTCGCTGGGAGTAATGATGTCCACCATCATGATCGGTTCGAGCATGACGGGCTCAGCGGCGAGGCAAGCGTCACGAAACGCCGTAGCGGCGGCGATTTTGTATCCCTGAACGGACGCTTCCCCCTCGCGGTACGCTCCGCCGGTCAGCCGGGCGGATACGTCGATGACCGGATAGCTGTTGAGCACGCCGCTGGTCATCGCTTCGCGGATGCTTTCTTCAATCGCTTCGTGATACTCGGCGGGAATGGTTTCCTCGGGAATCGCGTTGACGATTTCATTTCCGGCGCCTCGCTTACGCGGCGTTAGTTCAAGGCGAACCTGGCCGAAATGCTTCTTGTCCCCCAGTTCCTTTTCAAACAGATATTCGGCCTGGGCGTGCTTTTGAATCGTTTCCCGATACACGACGCGGGGACGTCCGACATTGACGCGGGCGTTGAACTCACGGTTCAGGCGATCCACAATGATTTCCAAATGCAGTTCCCCCATGCCGGAAATGACGGTCTGCGCGGTTTCGTCCTCATACTTGACTTTCAGCGTCGGATCTTCCTCGGTTAATTTGGCCAGCGCAATGGCCAGTTTTTCCTGGTCCGCGGGGGTTTTGGCTTCGATGGCCTGACTGATGACCGGCTCGTAAAATTCCATCTGCTCCAGAAGGATCGGACGCGCCTCGTCGCACAGCGTGTCGCCGGTGGTGGTTTCTTTCAGTCCCAGAACGGCCACCAGATCGCCCGCCGACGCCCGCTCGATTCTTTCGCGCTTGTTGGAATGCATCTGCAGAAGCCTCGCAATTTTTTCCTTCTTCTTTTTGGAGGCGTTGTAGATCTCTCCTCCGGCGCTCATCTGGCCGGAATAAACGCGCAGATACGTCAGTTTGCGCCCTTCGTCGAGCTGAACCTTGAACGCCAGGGCCGAAAACGGCTCCTTATCGGAGCTGCGGCGGACTTCCGGCTGTTTGGTTTTCGGATGGATTCCCTGGACCGGCGGTATATCCTCCGGGGACGGCAGGTAGTGAATGACCGCGTCCAGGATGGGCTGGATGCCTTTGTTGCGCAGGGCGGCTCCGCACAGCACCGGCACAATCTTCAAGGCGATAGTCGCTTTGCGCAGTGCCGCAATGATCTGCGCGGGGGTTGCGTCCTCGCCGGTCAGATAGATCTCCGCCAGCTCGTCGTCGCAGTCGGCCAGCGTTTCGATCATTTTCTCCCGCTCCAGCGAGGCGGCTTCGGCCAGATCGTCCGGAATTTCGCCGACGAAAAAGTCCGCTCCCTGAGAGGACTCATCCCAGACCAGGAGTTTGCGGTGGATCAGATCCACCACGCCCCGGAACGTGTCTTCGCTCCCCACCGGAATCTGCACGGCAACGGGAAGAGAGCCGAACCGCTCACGCATCATCTCCACGACATGAAAAAAATCCGCACCGACCCGGTCCATCTTGTTGACGAAGGCAATCTTGGGAACACCATATTTATCCGCCTGATGCCAGACGGTCTCGGATTGAGGTTCGACGCCGGCTACCGCGCAGAAAACCACCACCGCGCCGTCCAGGACGCGCAGGGACCGCTCGACTTCGATGGTAAAATCCACGTGCCCCGGCGTGTCGATGATGTGAATCTCGGAATTCTTCCAGTTGCAGGTGGTCACCGCGGAGGTAATGGTGATGCCTCTCTCCTGTTCCTGGGGCATCCAGTCCATGACCGCTTCGCCGTCATGCACCTCGCCCATTTTGTAGGATTTGCCCGTATAGAAAAGGATCCGTTCGGTGACGGTCGTCTTGCCCGCGTCAATGTGGGCGACAATGCCGATATTGCGCGTGCGCGATATTTTGGATTTCGGCGCCATGGGAATGTCAGCTTTTCTCCTCTTTGGCGGGTGCGAAAAGATCGGAATCCGGACGAAAAGGACCCGCCGTGGAGATATGACCTTTTATCGAGGATATTTCTTTGCCGTCCACCAGAATCCGTACGGCACGGATCTGGGGAACATTTTCCGCCAGTGTGTTGGTCAGGGAATAGACGGTCATCATCTCCGCCGTGGAACCGCCCGGATGATGCTTCGTCAGACCGGAGTTGAAGTTGACCTGTGCGGTGCCGTCTTTGTCCAGCCGGACATCCTTGAGGACCACACCGGCGGGAAAGGTATTGACGTTGCCGGTTTTGCTTCTGGTTTTGGAACCTTCCAAAAGCGCAAGAACCACTTCTTTCGCCTGCAGCGCCGGGTCTTCTTCCCTGTAAATCACCCGCTTTTCGGGAACGAGAAAACGCTCCTGCGGGTCGGCAAAATAGATTCGGACGGATATTTTTTTTCGGTTTAACGCCTCCATGTCCACCGGCGGGAACAATGCATTGAATAAAATGACAAAGAAAATCACCAGCAGCAAAACGCCTCCGCCGAGAATGGCGGCCAGATAGGCGATCCGGGTGGATTTCTTTTTTTGGCGGTCTTTGAAATTTTCGGACCGGCGCTGCTTTTTCGTGGACATGACGACAACCTTTCTTAAAAAACTGCGCCAATCTAGGGTATTTTTCCTCCAGTGTCAAGCCCGGTAAACGTCTTGCCGCAATTGAGTCCCGGCAGAAGTTGTGGTATAAAGTTCCAACGTTGAAATGGTTTTTATTCACAGCCGCCAAAGGAGTGCATATGCGAAAAATTGGAAGAAAAATGGGCTTCATTCTGACGGTATCCGCCTTCATTACAGGCATTACGGCAATGCCCTTGCTGCAGGCCTGGGCGGAGGTCCGAACCCAAAGACCGGTTTATCAACCGAACGAGGCCGTTGTGGTGAACTTCACGGATCTGCCCGGAAATGCCCAGGACTGGATCACCATTGTGGAAGCCTCCAAAGCCGACCATCAGTACGGTCAATATTTTTATACCAAGGGCTTGAAGAGCGGCCAAATGAATTTCAGCGGACTGCCGGCAGGGGCGTATGAGGTTCGCGTCTTTTACAACTGGCCGGCCGGCGGGTATCAGGTTCAACATCGCTATCCCTTTGTCGTGCAGCCGACCGCCGGAGGAGGCATTGTCTGGACTCAAAAACCGGTCTATTCGCCTCAGGAGCAAATTATTGTGGAGTTCTCACGACTTCCCGGCAATCCCCAGGATTGGATCACGATTGTCGAGGCCGCCAAAGCCGACAATCAGTACGGTCAGTATTTCTACACAAACGGCAAGCATTCAGGAATGATGTCTTTCAACGGCCTTGATCCGGGCGCCTATGAAGTTCGCGTTTTATACAATTGGCCGGCCGGCGGATACCATGTTCAATTCCGCTATCCTTTCACCGTCAGATAAAGGCTTAAGAACGGTCGCCCGACAAACGCTGCGATTTCGCCGCCAGACAAAAAACAGCCCGCCGGGCCGAACGGCGGGCTGCTACGGGGTCCGCTGTGCCGCAGGCGGGCTTAATAATTCTCAGCCAGCACTTCATAATAGGCCTGCGGGTGTTTGCAGGCGGGGCATTCCTTGGGCGCCTCCGGCCCTTCATATACATAGCCGCAGTTGATGCAGTGCCATTTGGTTGCCGCCTTTTTCGCAAAAACCTCACCCTTTACGATATTGTCCGCCAGCTTGCGGTACCGTTCTTCATGGAACTTTTCCACTTTTGCAATTTGCTCGAAGGAGCGTGCCACTTCCGGAAAACCCTCCTCCTTCGCAACTTTCGCGGCATCGGCATACAGAACGGTCCACTCCATGTTTTCACCGGCCGCCGCGGCTTCCAGATTGCTTTTGGTATCGCCGATCACGCCGGCCGGATACGCGGCGGTGATTTCGAGCTCGCCGCCTTCCAGATACTTAAAAAACACTTTGGCGTGCTCTTTTTCATTATCCGCCGTTTCCAGGAAAAAGCGGGAAATCTGTTCGTACCCTTCTTTTTTCGCTACGCTTGCAAAAAACGTGTATCGGTTTCTGGCTTGCGACTCGCCGGCAAAAGACGCCAGCAGGTTTTTTTCCGTTCGGGTTCCTTTCAGTGACTTAGCCATCCTTTATCTCCTTTCACCCTTTTTTTTGAACTTAATCATCAAAATTTTAATGTCAAATGAAGGCAAATATTTGTTAATTTTTCAGCCGTATTGTAGTATGTACGTCAAAAAGGTTTTACGCTTTTCTACTGAATCCTGAACGCGGAAAACTGGTTAAAACATCACAAGGAGGAAGCAATCATATGGCAACCATCATGCCCGAATCTGAAAATGTTCAGAAGGCGATTAAATGGATCTCCAACAGCCTGGAAGACGGAGAGGGTCAGCCGCTGCACGCGCTGATCGAAAAGGCGGTTTTCAAATTTGACTTGTCCCCCAAGGATTCCGAGTTTCTGTTGGGTTTCTTCCGCAATCACAAGAAATAGCGGCTGACGGAGACGCGCCGCTCGCCGCGCCCCGACCCTTCCATCACTTGAAAAAGCCGTCCGCGGACCATACGGACACAGGACCCGCCTTCGCGTTTTGCTCACCCCGAACCGGCGGGTCCTGACCGTATGAAAACTTTTTTGGACGATCGGGCCTGCGGACAAAACGCTTCCGGACAATGGTTATTTTTTGAGCAGATCCCGAATTTCCGCCAGCAGTTCCTGGTCTTTGGTCGGAGCCGGAGGCGCCGCTTCCTTGCTTTTTACGATCATCCCGATAAATTTAACGATAAAAATATACAGAGCCAGCGCGATGATCAAAAAGTTGACCACTTCCCCGATGAAGAGCCCGTAGGGAATTTCTTTTCCGTTCACCGCCCACTTCCAGGCTAAGTAACCCTGCTCCCCGGGCATGATCAAGCTGATCAACGGCATGATGATGTGCTTGACCAGGGAATCGATGATCTTGCCGAACGCCGCACCGATGATTACGCCGATGGCCAGATCCACCACGTTGCCCTTCAACGCGAAATTCTTGAACTCTTCCACCATTGCCGATACTTTTGGTTTGGACGTCATACCTTCTCCTTTCGTAATTTTTTTCAATACATCCTGGACATTTCCTCATAGATCTTCAATTCGATCACGCTGAAAAGAGTGTCGTACTGCTCCTTTCGCAGAAGGCGGCGCATTTCCCAACCCTTGTCCGTTTTTTTCTCCGTGGTCACGACCAGAGTCAACTCGCATTCCTTCCAGTTGATCCTTGTGACCCGAGCATGGGTCCGGGTTCGCCATTCCCCTGAAACCACATAGTCCGAATCGACCCGGTTGCCGGCGTAGTCGATCGCCACGTTCTTTCCCATTTTTTTCTCTTCCAGGACGCCTGCAACCGCTTTCAGAATGTATTTCTCCTTCGCCTCGTAAACCTGCCGGTATTCCTCCGGACGGGACAACACCTCCGATCCAAACGTCCCGGCGCAGGACGCAAGGCAAAGAACCGCCATCCAAAACAGTCCTCTTCTAGTTACTTCTTGAATCATTCATCGCTCCCTTTCGGACATTCGTTCATCCCCGTTTGCATCCGTTGATCCACCAGTCGCTCTTGTCCTTGAACCACCAGTGCGATGAATCCGTTTGAATGATCCGTTCCGCCAGTTTTTTGCCCTCTTCCGTGGCAAGCCTCTGCAGTGCGTAATGGATCCATTCGTCGGAATATTTGTTCCCCAAATCCCCGTATTCCTTGAGCTGTAGAATCAGCGCGATCTGATCTGCATCGCGGGCGGTATTCGCTTCCGGGGTTTCCCTTGCGTTGAATTCGTCGATCGCCCGGCGGATATCGTCGCCGAAAGGAAGTCCTTCCGTCAATTCCTTCACGGCTTTGGCCTCGTTGACTTCGACGTATTTTTTATTGACATAGTTCATGTCGCCGGTGCGGGCTTCGGGCAAATCGTGAAGGACGCACATTTTCAGAACATCGAGTTCATTCAGGGATGGATTGAGCTTGCACAGGGCATAACCGATAAAAACCGTCCGCAAAATGTGCTCCGCCACCGACTCCCTGCCGCTTCCCAGAAACTGATAACCGCTGCGGGGCGTTTTGCTGAGCATCCCCACTTCAAATAAAAAATCGGCAATACTTTCCATGTTATCCCTTTTTCAAGACCCTAATCCGGTTTCCCATCATTTCGGATACTTTGTGAATTTGCAGCTGCAGCGAAGCAATGCTGTCCGGCCTCGAGCTTTCGATTTTTTCAAGCTGGGCCTTCCAGTGTTCCAGCACGGCCATTTCGTTTTCCTTCAACTTTTTTTCGAACCGCTCCTGATATTCCTTCATAAAGGCGGCATTCGACGGTTCCATGGGCGTCATGTGCATCCTCCTTGTTTCTCCTTGAATTGCTGAACTACCTTATAACATTCGCGCTCCAACATGCAACAAACATTTCCTGAAGCTTCATTTGACAGCCCCGGTGAAATACTATAAGGAAACGCTGCAAAAATAAGCGGCGGAAAGAAAAGAATCGTGGACTGCAAACCAAAACCTGAAGACATTGCCGGAGGACAGGCCATTCTCGAAGGCGTCATGATGCGCCGCGGCGACAAAATCGCCGCCGCCGTCCGGCGTCCCGACGGGGAGATTGTTTTTCAGGAGCGGCATTATGTTCCGCTGACGAAGCGGTACAAGCCTCTGGGCTGGATTTTGATCCGTGGAACGGTCAGCTTATTTGAAATGATGATCGTCGGCATTCAATGCCTGATGTTTTCCGCAGAGGTCGCGCTTTCCGAAGAAGAGAAAAAGCCGCAGGGTTGGGAAATGTACGCATCCTTCGCCGTCAGTTTTGCCGTGGCAATCTTTTTCTTCGTAGTAGTGCCGGCCTTCTTTTTTACCCGGGTAAAAGGATACATCGACAGCCTGATTCTTCTGAACATTCTGGAGGGCTGCGTCCGCCTGGGGATTTTCCTGTGTTTTCTGGCCTCGACGCTGCTGATGGCGGATATGCGCCGCGTCTATATGTATCACGGTGCCGAGCATAAAACCGTTTTCGCATGGGAAGACGGTCGGGACCTGACGGTGGAAAATGTGAAACAATATTCCACCCGCCATCCCCGCTGCGGCACCAGCTTCATTCTTTTTGTGATGATCGTTTCCATCCTGGTCTTTTCCCTGCTGGGACGACCGGACTTCCTGCATCGGGTGCTGTACAAGCTTCTGCTGATGCCGGTGATCGCGGGCATTTCTTATGAAGCCATCCGCTTTACCGGAAAATACGGACGCTTCAAACTGGTCCGGCTTCTGAGTTTGCCCGGACTTGCGCTGCAGAAGATCACCACTCGCGAACCGGATGACGATCAGATTGAAGTCGCCATCGCCGCGATGAAAAAAGTGACATGAAAAAGTATTTCCTTCAACACGCCGTTTGGCGATGCTCGCCGGAAACCCCTGCAGCAGGGTTCTTGCCGATGGTTTTCATTCCGACGGGGATTGACTTTTCCGGGAAGTTGAAGTATTTGAAAAATCAAGGTTATTTCAATGTTTTTTACAGAGGCGACCGGCGATGACGCATTTGTTTTCATTCCCCGGACTGGTCGCGATCCTTTCCGCGGTGATGTTTTGCTTTCCTGTTCTTTCCGCACAGGAAGACAGCGCGCAGCTGACCTTCCGGAAAACGGCTTATTCCAAAAAATCCGTTCAGTTCCACACGGTCCGAAAAAATGAGGCGATTTACGGCATCATCCGCAATCTGCCCGGCGTCACCGAAAAGGATATCCCGCGTTATCTACAGATCATCAAAACTTTGAATCCGCAGGTCCAAAACTGGAATAAAATATATCCGGGACAAAAGATCGCTCTTCCATCGAAAAGCGACGCAGGAGCGCGGGAAGAGACGAATACCTCCTCAAACGACAGTCTTTCCACATCGTCCGGATACCGGACCTATCGAGTAAAGAAAGGCGATTATCTCATTCGCATTGTTCACCGGAATCTGAACATTTCTTCCAACACGCAGCAGGCCATGCTTCGGATCAAGGAATTAAATCCTTCCATTCGGGATGCCAATCTCCTGTACCCGGGACAGGTCATTCGCCTTCCCGCAGGCGGAAGGCAAGTCGCGGCAGCGTCGCCGCCCGAAACCTCCGGCACCAACGAGCCCCGACCTGAACCGGAGGCTCTTTCGGATGAATCGCCCGCACAGGCAAGCGAAACGGGGTCTGCCTCCGCAACGATATCCGAAGAACCGTCCGCTCAACCCGAGAAAACCCAATGGCCCGCCCTTTCTCCCGGAATGAAACTGGAGATTATCCGGCACATTCTGAAGCAGATGCAAGGAAATCTGATGACCAAAGGCAATTACTATTTGCCGATTTCCAAGACCGCCCAGCTCACCATTGATTGTTCCTCCATTCCCATTGCGGAGCTTAACGATCAGACCACAGTCTTTCTGGATATGAAAAACCGTTCCAGCGCTTCGTTGAAAAAACTGATCGGCAGCGGGTGGAGCAACCTGCACATCGTCAACATGGACGCAAAAGACGATGTGATCGTCATCCTGAAAAAAATATTTGGAAAAAGCAAAGGCTACGAAATCGTCCCCGCCGAAAAACCGATTGTCCTGGGGGCACAGCCGGAGGTGGAGATTCCGGTGGACTGGCTGATCAACCGGAAAGGCGGCGCCAAGCCTTCAAAGACGATCCAGGGAATAAGGCTGGTTTACCAAAACCGGGATATTTTGCCGCGGGCCATCACCCTCTTTGCAAGGTCTCATTCTCTGATCATCACGGAGTTTTCCCCCCAAACAGGCCTTGCAAGTCCGCAAGAGGAACTTTATTCCCTTCCTCCTCTAACGGTTTTCCCCAAATCCCCCGCCGCTGATCTGGGCTTCGCCATGCTGACTTATCTCAAACTGAACGCTGAAAGAAACGAGGAGATCCGGATCTTCAACCTTGAAAAGGACGGATTCGACCTTTCACTCCGAGTGGACATCATGGTTTCACAGGACAAAAGGAAAACGGCGATTTTTTCCCGCTTGCTCCCGCAGGAATTCATTGATGAACTGCGAAAAACCGGCCACGAACTCATTTTTATAGCGAATCAGGACGACCCCGCAACCAACCTGGAAAAGATTCTTCGGGGCGTCAACGTCCCCTTTACATCGGGCTATTTTTTGTTTTCCGGTGCGGATCATCGTCAGCCCCCCTACACCATCAGGTTCAAAGGCATTAAGGTAAAGAACCATCAGGACGTTTATGTGGTCGATTTTGACGTTGATCATGATCTGCTGGGGCTGTTGAAGGAAGCATGGTCGGCAACCCTGGTCCGGTATTAACACTCCGCACAGTTGACGGATGACACCAAAGCGCAGCGGAAGCTTTCCCGCCGCGCTTTTTTTAAAGAAGGAATATTCATGAGCATCAAGACCATCGCACTGTTTTCCGGAGGGCTCGACAGCATTCTGGCCGTCCGGCTGGTTCAGCAGCAAGAGATTGAGGTGACAGGCCTGACCTTCACAACCCCCTTCTTCAACGCCATCAAAGCCCGGGCGGCTGCCGATCAGATCCGTCTGCCGCTGATTGTGGAAGACATCACGGGTGAACATCTGAAAATGCTGAAATCACCGCGTCACGGCTACGGCAAGAACATGAATCCCTGCATCGACTGCCACACGCTGATGCTGAAGATCGCAGGCGAAAAAATGGATCAAACCGGAGCGGATTTTTTGATCACCGGCGAAGTCTTGGGTCAGCGCCCGATGTCTCAGACGCGGCAGTCACTGCGCACGGTCGCGAAACATTCCGGTTACGCCGATTATATTTTGCGTCCGCTTTCCGCGCAATTGCTGGACCCGGTCCAGGCGGAACGGGAAGGAAAAATTGACCGGTCACGCCTGCTGGCGATTTCCGGCCGCGGTCGGAAAGAGCAGATGCGTCTGGCGGAAACCTTCGGGATTAGGGATTATCCGCCGCCGGCCGGCGGCTGCCTGCTGACGGACCCGATCTTTGCAAGGCGCCTGCGCGATTTAATGGCTCACGGCGAGGATCGCCGGATCCGCGACTATGAGCTTTTGAAATACGGGCGGCATTTCCGCATCCCCGAAGCCGGCAAAATCATCGTCGGCAGAAATCAGTCCGACAACGAAGCGCTGCGGGGTCTTGCGGCGGAAGACGATCTGGTCTGCCTGATGGCTGATTTTCCCGGTCCGTTCGTTCTGGCCCCCGGCGGCAGTGAAGAGTCCATGGCGGCGTCCGCTTCTCTTTGCGTCCGCTATTCCGACGCCCCGGCAGGAGCGCAAGCCCGCGTCACGTGCAGGCGCCAGGGGAAATCGTTTATCCTCAACGCCCGGGCCGTTTCTCCGGAGGAGTCTGAAGGCTGGATGGTTTGACGGCCCTTCCGGTACGGTGCTGCGGCCGAAGAAGATCGTAAACGGTTTTTACGGGATTGAAAGCCGCGAGCGGAAGCTCGACAAAAATCGTGTTCCAGCGGGCCATGCCGCCGTTCCAGAGTCCGGGCAGTTCCAGCGCCAGAAGTTTGCGTCCCTTCTCCGTCTTGGGGCTGATCAGATAAGCGTCCCGGTTGACGTAGTTATCCAGAATAAATTTTTTCCCTCGATAATCCTTCGTGCAGCAAACCATGTCGACCGGATTGAAATAAGAAGCCGCCGCCCAGATGTCCGCCTGTTCGGGAAGTTGAAAATCGACATGTCCGGATTCCACGATCTGCAGGCTTTGAGCGTCGTCTTTTTCCAGAACCCAGAAGGGACCGCCGCCCGGCTCACCTTCGTTTTTGACCATGCCGCACACGCGCAACGGCCTGTTCAGCACCCGAAAGAGCCACTGCCTCTTTTCTTCCTCCTTCAGCCTTGGATATCCTCTGGGGATGTCCGTGCAGAGCACATCACGGCAGAAATCTGCAACCGCCTTTAGATCCGTCAGGGAAAGACTTTTTTTTCCCAGCCGCCTCAAACAGGAATAAACCTTCCGCCGCGTCTCTATCATCAATCCTCCCAGCACTTTTTTGTGCGGCAGAATTTTTTCTTGCAGAGATTCCGGTGGAATGTTGTCGATGTTTTTGACAAAAATAAGATCGGCGTCGAGCATCTGAAGATTATGCAGAAGCGCTCCGTGTCCGCCGGGCCGGAACACCAGGCGGCCGTCTTCGTCACGAAACGGACGGTGCCGCCCGTCCGCAGCCACGATGCTGGTGGATCGAGATTGCAGGGATAAATCCACGCGAAAACGGACGCCTAGTCTTTTTTCAAGCCGGGGAATACAGGAGCGCAAATAAATCTTCACCGGTTCGACATGCTCGGCGGAAACCGTGAAATGAAGCCGGCAAACGCCTTTCTGGTCCGCGATCAGGCCCGCCGCTTCCTGAAGGTGCTCCTCCAGTGCCGTCCGGATTTCCCCGTTCCGGTAAGCGTGAAAAGGAATGAGCGCTTTGGGAAGTCCGCCGAAATCGAGTCCGGATGGAAGAAGAATGCTTTGAAGCACGGCCCGGACGTCTTTTTTTTTCAGCATCCGGCGCATGCCGTCGTTTTGTTTCAGTAGGGAAATAAACGGCATCTTACCCAAATCATGAAAAAAAGAGCGGTCCAGCCCTTCATGGCCGAAGGTTCCCCGTTCCGCGGCGGCATACCACACGGCAAACATGCGGCTGGCCGCCCCGGATGCCGGAACAAATTTCGCGATTCGTGAGCCGCAAGCCTCAGCATCATACAATCGGATGAGTCGCTTTCGTTCGGCGGGGCTCAGGGACCGAATGCCGTCACCCGGAACACAGGGGCGGACCAGCGTCAAAGATCTGAATCCGCGCCGGTAAGTTTCCAACTGCTTCTTTACATCGGAAGGCCGCAGGCCGAGCGCCCGAATCTGGCGCAGATCCTGTGCGGTGAAAAATCGATGATTCTCACGGGAATGTGGATCCAAGCGCGAAACCTCCTGTTGGTCGGCCGGCGGTCTATCCGAAGAATGTGTCGTAGATGCCCACCGCCATGATGAAGAAAATCAGCACCGGAACGACATAGCGAATCAGAAAAGCCCACCCTTCACCCACAGTGAACCGCTTGTGGCCTTTATTGACCTCGGCAATCGCGTGCCTGGTTCCCCAGACATAAGCGGTGTAAACCGCCATCAGGAATCCGCCCAGGGGCAGAAAAATGCTGTTGGAAATCCAGTCGTAGGTATCGAGCAGATCCTTGTTCAGGCCCGGAAAGGTAAAGTCTTTCAGTACGCTGTATCCCAGCGTTGCCGGAAGCCCCACGATGAAAATCAACAGGCCCATGGCGGCAGCGGCTCTTCTCCGGGACCAGTCTTTCTCATCCATCAGCCAGGCGGTCACCACTTCCAGGAGGGAGATGGCGGACGTCAGGGCGGCAATGCCCAGCAAAATGAAAAAGAGGACGCCGAAAAAAGTGCCCAACGGCATTTGCGCGAAGACGGCCGGCAGGGTGATAAAAGCGAGCCCCGGTCCGGCGTCCGGTTCAAATCCGAGAGCAAAAATGGCGGGAAACAGGGCAAAACCGGCCAGCAAGGCCACACCGGTATCCAGCCCTGCCACCATCATGGCGTTGGACGGAATTTCATCCTTATCGTCCAGGTAGCTTCCGTAAGTCATGATGGCGCCCATTCCCAGGCTCAAGGAAAAAAACGCCTGCGCCAGAGCGGCCAGGAGCGTCCGGCCCGTCACTTTGCTGAAATCCGGATTGAGGTAATAAACAAGGCCTTCTCCCGCGCCCGGCAACGTCACTGACCGGATGATCAGGATCAGCAAAAGCAGAAAAAGAACCGGCATCAGAACCATGGACCATCGCTGGATGCCTTTGACTACGCCGGCGGCAATGATTCCAATCGTCAGAATCATGAACAAGGCCTGCCAGAAAATCGGTTCCCACACGCTGCTGATATGATCTTTGAAAACACGGGCGTGATCGATTCCCGGAACGGCGGTGACAACAATTACTTTGTAGATGTAGGCCAAAGACCATCCGGCGACGACGGCATAGTAGGAAAGAATAACGAAACCCGTGAAAACACCCAGCGCTCCCACCAGCCACCAGGGGCTATTCGGGGCAAGAACCTTAAAGACTCCGACGGGATCCCGCTGCGCCGCCCGTCCTAAAACCATTTCATTAACGATCAGAGGATAACCCAGAAGCAAGACGGCCAGCAGGTAAATCAACATGAATGCCGCCCCGCCGTGCTCGCCCGTCATGTAGGGAAAACGCCAGATGTTTCCCAGGCCGACGGCCGATCCCGCGGTGGCAAGAACAAAACCCGCCCGCGTTGCCCAGTGCTCCCTCTTTTTGTTGGAGTCGCTCATCGTTTGTCCCCTGTCCCCGGTTTCCATTGCGGCGGACGTTGATTGGCTGCGAACTATAGGAATTTCATCGCGGTGTCAAGGCAAAACCGTGGACAGTCAAACGGTTCCGATTTGGTCACAACCGGTCGTCAGCGCTCCGCTTTTTCCAAATCCTCCCTTGCATTCCGCTCGAAAGACGCAGTGAGATAATCCAGCGTTTTGGGGAGCGACAGCTCCATACTGAAAAACATCTGCAGTTGAATATCCAGACGCTCCGGTTCGCATCGCAGAAGATGGCCGCCCGCCGACAGATCCTTGTCGATGAAGTGAAAATGATACCCCGGAACACTGACGGACGGCACAAAGGAAGGCGTGTAAAACCCGACCAGATGGCCTTCGACATTCCTGAAATGACGGATTTTCTGGTCATGCGTCGCTTCCGCCAGCGGACGGTAGTTTTCGGTTCGCGGAACCGACCGCGTCTCGACCGACGCAAACGAACCAGCCATGTGAATGGCATAAAACATATTGTCGGATGGAAGGATATGACGCAGGCGCTCCATAAAGTCCGTGCAGGATAACGGCCCGATGATTTCTTCCGTGAGCATCGGTTTGAAACGGCAAAGAACAACAAACGGAGTTTTCATCCGTCCGTCCACTGGACGGGCGTTCCCGTCGAGGTCGAGCCGGAAAAAGGAACCGTTGAGAGCGATCATTTCCCCGTCCAGGTTGTTGAACGTGCCGATGCCGAAATCTCCCTTCTCTTGTAACAGTTCGAACGTGATGTCGTCCCGGTATAACCCCTCCAGCAGCGCATTGATGGGACTGCTGATGTAAAGCATGGGTTGCACCTCCTTTATACCGGTATCGGGGCGATGACCTGCGACGAGACAAACACCCAGGTGATGATGAGCGAATTGAGTATCGCGCCGGCATAGACCGTGCCCGTCAACTGGTGCAGCCAGGTTGAGAGCGACGCGGTAATCGCAAAAAGAAGTATGACGGGAAAGAGGTTGATGACAAACGCTACAAAGAGTCCGTTGGGACCGACAAACGGAATGAACCCGGTGGTGAACAAGGGGACATATTGAACGGCCAAAAACAGAATCAGCGGCAGACACAAAGCAAGGCCGGCGTAGCCGGAGCGCTTCGCAAACGTCGCAAGCCATCCGTTATCGGCGGGGCGTCGTATCTGGCCGTGGAGGAAGGCGCCGGTTACAAGAAAACAGAACAGGACAAAGGGCCAGTAGAGCATCATCATACCGGCGCGATACGGCGTCAGGTCGTTCATAAACGGATAGACAAAGCGGTAGTTGACGATGAATGCTTTTTCGGCGACAAACTCCACGCCATACATAAAACCAAAAAGGAAAGCAGACAGCAGAAAAGTTTTTACCAGGGCGCGCCGGTCAAGATGGAAGCCGGCATCGGAAAAAGAAACGCCCAGATCGGAAAGCACGACACCCTGCATCTGTGCCCGCCTTCCATACCACCGGCGGAAAAGAACAAGCCCGATGACGTTGACCCAGAGGAGCCACCAGACGATGGCGTTTACCATCATCATCGGAAAAGCATGGTGGATCGGCACCACGTATTTGTGAATGCCGAAGAGCACCAGAATAAGCGGTAGATACAGCCACATGATGATGCCGTTCACGGATCCATAGAGCGTGTATTCCCGCAGGGTGCATTCATAGTGGTCCCGGCGGGCGCGGCGGATCGCGGCAAAGAAAGGAAGTCGGATCAGGATGAGGGCCAGCGGAAAAAGAGAAGCGAATCCCGCAAGCATGGCAACCAGCGTCGCCCATTCTTTAATCTGCCAAATCTGGCTGCGGGCATCAATCCATTTTGCAGGCGGGGGATTCAATGCCGCTTTCAGCCACACCACCGTTTCAGCAATGGCGCAGGCGTTGTGGGATTCCTGCACGTGGGTAATGCGGGGCACAAACACCCGCCGTGCGGTTCCGCGGGTGAAATCACCATAGGTAGTGGATAGTTTCGGGTTGGCAACACCGAAGGCCTTCTCTGTCCGCTTGCTGGACATCCACTCCTTTTCAATATTCCGCGTGCCGGTCATCCGACCGCGAAATTCATCGTACCGGCCGATGATCATGAGCATGTTGTGCGGCATGGCGGGCGTCGCCTCCATCGTATAGCCGTAACCGGTGATAACGGTCGCCGCAAGCGTCGGGTCGTCAAGCGCAACACGGTAGGCCATTTCCGCGCCCAGACTGTGTCCCATAATCCCGACCGATTCCGGCCGCACATAAGGAAGCGATTTCAGATATGCCACGGCGCTTTTGCCTCCATAGGTGGGATCGAAACCGGGATCGGAAGGCTCGCCCGGCAGGCCGGAGTGTCCGCGTCCGATGGCATCGATGTTCAGCACAATGATCCCCCGGCGGGAGGTCTCGATCGAATAGGCGTCGCCCGTTTCCCGGTTGTTCTGGTAGCCGTGGATGTAAACCATGCCGGGCATGGGATTGCCACGCGTTGCGCCCTCGGGTACGAAAAGCTTTGCCCGCACCGGGATGCCGTTCCCGTTATTGAAATAGACATCCGATACCGTTACGGCACCGAAATCTCTCTGTACAAGGGATGCGGTGATGATCGATGCAGCCGACAGGAGAATGCATAGCAGCAGCACAATCCATGCGCCTGCCTTTTGTTTTTGTGCAACCATTTCAAGGATGGACATTGCGGCCTCCTTTTCAGCTTACCAACAATAGAAATGACCCCTGCCCTTCAAGAGCCGGGATCATTCTTCCGCCATACAAAAAGGGTGCAGAGGTTATTCCCTTTGCACGAGCTCTATGCCGCACAAAAACATAATAAGTTATTGAATGTATTCGTTAAATGGTGGAGGCGGCGGGAATTGAACCCGCGTCCGAAAACCTTCCGCTGGAGCTTCTACGTGCGTAGCCTTCGTTTTAGAACCTTCGCGCGGGCTTGCTCCCAAAGGCAGGATCCAGCCTTGCTATCCTGTAAGTTTTCGCCGCCCTTCCCCAGGAAAAAAGTTTGGCTATCCTGTCTGAATGACGTCTTGCCCGACCGGCAGGAAAACCGGGTTCGACGTTAGCCGTCTAAGCGGCTAAAGCGTAATCGTAGTTGTCTGCGATTATATGTTTCCTACCTGTTTAACGAGGCCTGTAGGAACCTCGGCACGCTTCTACAACTTCAAATGTCCCCGTCGAAACCGTTACGCCCCCTTTTTTTATTTGTTTTTACTATAATCCTCAAAAGGCGATTTGTCAAAGAAAAGCGGCGGCGAGCCCCTAAACGTTCTTTTCATGCTTTTTCTTTTCTTTCTTCTTTTCCGCCAATCGCATTTGTCTCCTCTCGGACGCTTCCGCATTGCGAAGCCGTTCTTCTTCCGTTTCGAGAATCAAGAGAGGCAGCTGCATCGGTTTCTTTTTCGCGTCCAGCGCCACGAAGGTCAGATAGGCGGAGCCGGTATGGCGCTTGACGCCCGTGATGGGATTCTCCGCTTCCACACGAACGCCGACTTCCATGGACGTCTTGCCGACAAAATTAACCGAGGCTTTCAGGATTAAAAAATCCCCGACGTACACCGGGTGATGGAAATCCATCCGGTCAATGGAGGCCGTCACGACGTGCGCCCGGGCGTGCCGCGTTGCCGCGATGCCGCCGGCGGTGTCGATCAGCTTCATGATGTCTCCGCCATGGACATTGCCGGCAGGATTGGCATTTTCCGGGTTCATCCCCTGCCCCATGATCACTCTGCTTTCACTGACTTTTTTGCCGTCCATAAAGATCTCCGTTTCCCTCTCGTCTTGGACGGAATCTGCCATGCTTCGGTGAGGCCAGACCCTTATTTTACACCTTGATCCGTTTGGATTTGAAGTCCCGGGCAATCGATCGGCGCTCTTCCCTCTGCTTGATATCCTCTCGACGGTCGTGCAGTTTCTTTCCCCTGCCGACGCCGATTTCCACTTTTACCATGCCGTTTTTAAAATACAGCCTCATCGGCACCAGCGCCAGCCCCTTTTCCCTTGTTTTTCCATAGAGCTTTCGAATCTCCCGCTTGTGCAGAAGCAGTTTGCGCGGCCGCAGCGGTTCATGGTTGAAGCGGTTGCCGTGGTCGTAATGGCTGATGTGCATCTCACGCAGATACACTTCATCATCTTTGACGACGGCATAGCTGTCCTTGAGACTGGCCTTGCCGGCGCGCAGCGCCTTGACCTCCGTACCGGACAAAACCATGCCTGCTTCGTAGACATCGTCGATGTCGTAATTGACCCTTGCAAACTTGTTGGACGCGATCAGTTTATGAGCGGTGTTTTCTTTTGTCATGGTTTGATTCTACATGAATTTTTCGGTTTTATCATCAGATAATCCGGCTTCACGTGGCTCATGGCGGTAAAAATATTATGACGAATGTCCGGATTGTCCATTTCGAGCCGATCCAGCAACTGTTTAATATAGCTTCGCTTTGAATTTCCACTTGTGGGGCAGGCGTTTTCCACCAGAGGAAACCGGCTTTCCCGCGCGTATTTTTTCACAAGTCCCTCGGTCAGGTATGCCAGAGGACGGATAATGTGAAGTTTTCCGCCGAAGACCGATTGATTCGGCAGCATGGTGCTGATTTCCCGGCCGTAAAAAATATTGATCAAAAGCGTTTCAATTATATCATCCCGATGATGGGCAAAAGCGATTTTGTTGCAGCCCTTTTCATCGGCGATTTCAAAAATCCTCTTCCGACGCAGGCGGGAGCAGAGAAAGCAGGGGTTTTTCCGGTTGAAATCTGAATGGGACAGCACTCCGATGTCCGTTTTTTCCAAAACATACGGATATGGATGCTCCTGAAAATATTGTTCCAGCAACCGATAGGTCGTAAAATCCTGGTCAAAACCCAAATCGATATAGACGGGAATAAAAGAAAATTGCGGGATGAAGACCATCGGAGTGTCGAGCAGATCCAAAAGAGTAAAACTATCCGCCCCGCCGGAAACCCCGACCAGAATCCGGTCTCCCTCGTCAATCATGCGATGGTCCAAAACCGCTTTTTCCAACCACTTTTTCAAATGAAGGAATAATTTTGTGTTTTTTTCGGCGTCCATGATGCTGCTTCTCAATTACAAAAAATTCCCCTTTCACTAACCATGAACGGCTAATGAAAGGGGAATGTTATTATGTGTCCGATCAATGAACTTTTTTCTTAATGGTGCGAGGGCGTCGTGTGCGTAGGAGTTGGATCCGTCTTGCCCGTCGTTGCAACCACTGCCGTGACCGCCGCGGCTGCCACCGCCGCTGTGGCGGCAATGGTTCCGGCGCCGACACCGGCTGCCGCGGCTGCTCCACCGGCCGCTCCTGCCGCTCCTGCGCCGGCCGTACCGGCTGCCGCGCCCGTCGCCGCGGCTGATGTCGTGCCGGCCGCTCCTGCTCCTGCAGCACCCGTCGTGCCTGCCGTACCGGCCGCACCGGTTGTCCCTGCCGTTGTCGTAGCCGCTGTTCCCGCTCCGGCCGCCGCGCCGGCCGCACCGACGGTGATGCCCGTGGAAGTGATAACGGCCGTCTGACCCGCGACAATCGACGAGGTCGCCACGATAGCCCCCGTAGCCGACAAAGCGGACACGGAAAGGGCGCCCGTTGTACAGGTCGCGGTCGTCGTCATGACGGTTCCGACCATGGCCACTTCCAGTCCGAACAATGTTCCGCGAACGCCGCAGACGGCTGTCGGCGAATGAACCTCAAACTTGTTTTTCCCGCCGATAAACTTGGTTACGTTGGCAACCAGCTTCCCGATCGACAGCGAGAAAATTCCCTTTCTGGAATTTCCCTCCATGCCGAATTCTCTGACCTGCATCCGTGTCTTTGGAGACAGGGTCATCGTGCTGTCGTCGGTAAACGACATCACCGCCGAAGCGCCGTCACCGGTAACGATGATATCCTTCTCATTGACGGCTGAATGGACGACAGGCTTGTAGTCTTTGCCGTCTCTGGTCAGAATCACATTGCCCACCACCGAGGTAAACTTGCCCACCGTGGCGGCATATACCGGATAAGGAATGACCATCTGCATAATTAATACAAACGCTATAATGATTTTCATGCGTTTCGGCATACTAGCCTCCCTGAGTAAGTCGGTTAATAAGAATCTAAGAAAAACGGTTTTCTTTTCCTACTTTTCCCTTCGTTTGTCAAATATTTTTCTATGGCTCATATATTCCGACTTTTTTTAAGCCGTTTATATCCTCCGGAAACTCCGCCTTACAATCAGCCGTCATCCTTGTGATAAAGCCAAAAAGAACGTGTCCATATGCCTGATATCATTAATATTCAAATTTAAAAGGTCAGCGCAAAAAAAATATAAGGCGGCGATAAAACAACAAAAGGCCCTATTCCCGAGATGGGAAAATGACCTTTCTGCATGGATCTACAGGAATTTGAACA
>ERZ795050.2153-NODE-2153-length-22816-cov-5.034665_pt1 | contig 22816 bp, 19 predicted proteins | sample MGYA00375134_ERZ795050 | MGnify/ENA primary metagenome ERZ795050 (study PRJEB30179, sample SAMN05720221) | activated sludge metagenome | isolation source: Anaerobic digester | place: Japan | collected 2015-05-26 ... | reverse complement strand
TAGCAATCTTTTTTAATGAAGATAGGCTTTCTTTGCCATTTAAAGTAGTGCTTTCAGCTAATAAATTTTTAAGATTTTTTTCCTTCCTTGGAATATCTTCCGCATCCTTGCGCCTTAAGCCAGAATCACCTTTCTGAATATACTCCGTATTCATCCAGGATTTAGAATTGTCCCCCTGTTTTACTCGCTTTCTGTTTTCTTCAAAGGACTTATCTTCTTCAATTAAAAGATCTTCAAATCTTAAATCCTTTCTTTCTTCCTTTTTAACCTTCTTAAGAAAGCGAGTTGAATCTTCCCCCCCCAAATCCATACTCTGAATATTGGGAAGAGTTAACCTCACAAATTCCTCCTTGTTGGCTTATTATGGCGCGGGGCTAAAAGTTGTTGCTCCTTCTATTTTATATTCACTCAGCTTGGCAGCCCTTTCTGGTGGCATCAAACTGACAAGATAAGGTACTAAAGATGTTTCGCCAATAGATTTAAAGTATTCATCCATTGAGCGAAGGATGTCAACAACCTTAAGAATATCCATATTATTCAATATCTTAACAGCCTCTTGAGGTGGCATGTTAATAAATTGAATTGCCTCCTTTTTGATATTCTCTTTATAATCATCGTACTCTTTTAATTTCCTATAAATATTTTCTTCTTTTTCTTTTAATGAAGCTTCTAATTCTGCAATTGCCTTTTCTTTTTCATTAGCCTGTTCTTCTTTTGCCTTTAATTCATTTTCAAATTGCTTTAATTGATTAAACTGAGATTCATACGATATTTTCAATTTATCAAAAAACTCTTTTTCTAGCAAAAACGGATCATTTATATCTTTACCATAGGAAATACCTGGAACCCTTGATATTATTTTGCTGTATGCTCTTGGTAAATTAACAAGTCCTAAATAGTTAAACCAATATACAACTGCTAAAAGTACTATAATCAGTAATATTAATAAAAACATAACTGTAAACCCATGTTTTGCTTGCATATCAACCTACCATTATTTATAGTCTATTAACATTTTTATTATTATTGATTATTATAGGCTTTATTTGTCGAAATCTCATCAAGTATTTTGCTTTCTTCTTTAAAATAATCGGAAATATAAGCTTTATATCTTTTTTCTTTAAGTTTTTCTAATATTCTTTCTTCTTTTCTTGCTAAAATATATTTTTCTTTTCTTCTATTGTATTCGGGCATAAGTTTTTCAATTTCATTTTCAAGGAATTTAATCTCCGCTGCAATTGCATCAAAGTATCTTCTATATTCTAATTCTAAGCTAGAATTTTCAATCTCAGGTGGATTATTTAAAAACTCCTTATATTCTAAAATCTTAGCTCTCATATTTTCTATTAATAAAGCTATTTCACTAAATTCAAGTTCTTTTTGCTTTCTGATAAAAGTTTTAAGATGAAGAATTTTTTCATATCTATATGAGAAATTTTTCATTCATTTTCTCTATTTTTTTAATTATTAAGTTACAAATAACTTTCATCATTCTCTTCTAAAATTTCACTTTGAAATAATCTTTTCAAAAGTGCTAAACTTTCTTCGAAACTATAACCTTCAGATACATCCTGGCTTAAAAAAGAGTATACATCTTTTATCTTATCTATAGCAAAATCAATATCTTTATTGGTACCTTTTTGATATGCTCCAATAGATATCAAATCCTCGTTTTCTGAATAGATTGCAAGAATCTGTCTTAATTTTTTTACTAGATCTTTATGTTCTTTATCAGTAATTACTGGAAATAATCTTGAGATAGATTTTAATATGTCTATCGATGGATATTGTCCTTTTTCAGCTAAATTTCTTGAAAGAACTATATGCCCATCAAGCACTCCCCTAACTGTATCTGATATTGGCTCATTTACATCATCTCCTTCTACTAATACAGTATAAATGCCAGTAATACTGCCTCTATCTGAACATCCTGCTCTTTCAAATATTTTAGGTAAAAGTGTAAAAACAGAAGTTGGATATCCTCGTGTAGCTGGTGGTTCACCAATAGAAAGACCGATTTCCCTTTGTGCCCATGCGAATCTTGTAATACTATCTACCATTAATAAAACATCTTTTCCCATATCTCTAAAATATTCCGCAATTGTTTGAGCTACATAAATAGATCTAACCCTTTCTAATGGTGAAGCATCTGATGTAGCCACAACCACAACAGATCTTTCAAGACCTTCTTTTTGTAATATATCTTCAATAAATTCCTTAACCTCTCTTCCTCTTTCTCCTATTAGACATATCACATTTACATCAGCTTCTGTATAATGCGCTATCATTCCAAGTAAAGTTGATTTTCCAACACCTGATCCTGCGAATATTCCAATTCTCTGTCCTTTGCCTAAAGTTAAAGGGATATCAATTGCCTTAACTCCAACAGCTAATTTTGTTTTTATTCTTTTTCTTTCCAGTGATGATGGGGCTTTATTAAATATTGGATATTTTATGGGAGAAAAGATTTCACCCAGGTTATCTATAGGCATTCCCATTCCATTTAATACTCTTCCTAAAAGTTTTTCGGAAACGGGAATGGAAAGTGGTTCTCCTGTTGCAATTATGACTTGATTTGGTTCTATGCCAACCATTTCAGATAGAGGCATTAAAAGCATTTCATTTTCATTAAAACCTACTACCTCCGCGGAAATATAATGCTCAAAATCGTTAGGATTTTCTTTATTTTGAAAAATCTTACAAATTTCACCTACCTGAGCGTAGGGACCCTTTCCTTTTATTAAAAACCCTTTAACTTCTTTGACTCTTCCCCTATATTTAATAGTATCAAGAGCCATGATAGTTTGTTCGTACTTATCATATATAGACATTTTTATTTTGACTCCTCAATCATCCTTTTTTTGATTGGCATAAGTTCAAGTATTTTATCTTCAATTTCTTTTAATTGTAATGAAATTCTAGCATCAATCTCACCAAAATCAGTTTCTATTATACAACCACCTCTTTCAATTGAAGAATCTTCAAGAAATTGTATACCTTCTAGCCCTTCAATCATTTTAATAAAATCTTCTTTATGTTTGGTTACCATAGCTATATCATCAAGATTAACTCTAATTATAATGTTTTTTGTACCTTTTACTTTTTTTAATGCTTCAACAACATTATTAATAATTACAGTTTTTTGATTTTCTGTTATAATTTTTATTATCTTTTTTACTATTAAAAGAACAATTGAAATAATTTGATACTCAGTTCCTTCAATTATTTCCTGTCTCTTTGCTATAACTTCAGAGATTATTTTATGCAACCTTTCAATCAAATGTTTAACTTCCTCATTACCCTTATTAAAACCATCTTCATAACCTTCATCATATCCCTTTTTTCTATTTTCCTCTATTATCTCTTCGCTTTTCTTTTCAGCAGTTTCTATAATCTGCTTGGCTTCTAATTTTGCTTCATCTAAAATTTTTTGAGCTTCCTGTTTTATTTTATCTATTTCAATATTTGCTTGTGCTTTAGATTCTTTTATTTTTGCGAAGGCCAGATCCTCAGCCTTTTGAATAATCTGTTTTGCTTCTTCTTCTGCTGCCCTTCGCATATTTTCATATTCAATTTTCCAATCCTGTTTAAGTTTATCAATCTCCATTTTTACATCTTCAATAGAAGGACCTTTGTATGTGGCAGAGACCTCAGATCCTTCAACAACTTCAACAACTTCTTCCTTTGACTTTATCTTTGGTGGAGGAATAATAAATTTTTTATCAATTTTTTTTATTTCATCATTTTTTAGGACATTTTTTGCCATTTTATGTTCCTAATAATTAATATATAATTTCATCTTCACTACCACGAGAAATTGTGATTTCACCAGCTTGTTCAAGTTTTCTAATAATTGATACAATTTTTGATTGAGCTTCTTCTACATCTTTTAATCTTATTGGTCCCATAAATTGCATATCTTCTTTCAACATTGTCGCACCACGTTTTGACATGTTTCTAAAGATTTTATCCTGAACTTCAGCCTCTACATTTTTCAAGGCTTTGGCAAGATCATTTGTATCTACTTCTCTTAAAAGTCGCATAACTGAACGATCATCAAGCTGAACAATATCTTCGAATACAAACATATTCTTCTTGATTTCTTCTGCAAGTTCTGGATCTTCTTCTTCAAGCTTCTCTAGAATATTCTTTTGAGTTGTTTGGTCTGACGCATTAAGAATATTGACAGCAGCTGGGACGCCACCAACACTTGCAAATTCTTCAGAAGCTATTGCAGAAATCTGTCTTTCAAGAATTCTTTCTACTTCTCTAACAATTTCTGGGGAAGTTCTATCCATTTTAGCAATTCTTCTTGTAACATCTGCCTGCAGTGTTGGATTTAGTTGCTGCAAAATTGTAGCAGCTTTTTTCTGATCAAGATAAGATAGAATAAGGGCTATTGTTTGAGGATGTTCATTTTGAATAAAGTTAATTAAATGTTGTGGATCTGTTCTTCTTGCAAATTCAAAAGGTCTTACAGCCATTGTAGTAGTCAATCTATTTATTATGTCGACAGCCTTTTGTGAACCCAAAGCTTTTTCAAGAAGTTCCTTTGCATAATCAAGACCGCCTGTTGTTATGAAATCCTGAGCCATCATCAATTCTTGAAATTCCATGAGAACCTTATCTCTTTCTTCAGGATCCACTTTTTCTATTCGGGCTATTTCATATGTTATTGAATCAACTTCTTCTTCTTTTAAGTATTTCAAAACCTGTGATGCAACTTCAGAACCTAAAGTGACTAGAAATATTGCTGCTTTTCTCTTACCAGTCAATTTCGTCTTTTCTTTAGCCTTTGGCGCAGCTTTTCCCATTTTTAACCTCTTATAATTTTTTTAACCTCTTGTAATTTACTGATCTTTACAATTTAATTCATCATTTAGCTTACATCCTCAGCAAGCCAGGTTCTAATAAGTTTTGCGACTTCTTCAGGGTGTTCCCTTGCAACATTGATTGCATTTTCCTGCATTTCAAGTCTTGCCTTTTCTTCCATGGAAAGTTCGACTTCAATACCTTCTTTTTCTGCTGCACGAAGTGCTTTTTCACGAAGCTCCTGCTGTTTTCTAAGAAGTTCTTCTTCTTTAAGCTTCTTTCTTCTTTGAACCTCAGCTGAAATTACTCTATACAAAACTATAATTAATAAAAATATGAGAATTGATGCAAAAGATGTTATCAATGCTTTTCTTAGTAAATCTCTTCTTTTAATAATTGCATCTTCAGCTGCAAATTCTGCTTCATGATTAAAAGGTATATTTTGAACAGTTACAAGATCTCCTCTAGCTTTGTCATAACCCATTGCACCTTTAACAACTTCTTCTATTTTTTTCAAATCTTCTTCTGATAAAGGAGTATATTTTCTTTTATATCCCAATTTTGCTTTATCTACTACAAGATTTCCTTTATTATCGACTTCTATTTCCCAAACCCCATCCACCATTACAGAACATGTAATTCGATTTATCTGATACGGTGTTAAAGAGGATATGACTTTCTCTTTTGAAACTTCATAATTTTTAGTTTGTTGATTTTCATTTACAACTACTGAACTTGGAAGAAGCTCTTTATATCCAGGAGGTACATTTGGTTCAGTTCCTGGAGGTCCTTCTGGAATAGTCTGTGGTCCTTTATACTCTTTTTGAATGGTCTGTTCAGATATAGTTACATTTGGTACTATAACAGAATCGTCATATGGAGTATTTGGATTATCTGGTTTTATTACTACAGGAATAATCTTATCAGCTTCGCTTTGAATTTGATCAAATCTAATATCTATATCAAGCTGAATATCAATTTTATTTTTACCTATTATTTTTTGAAGTTGCTCCCTGATTCTTTGCTCAATTTTAACTCTTTCTCTTTCTTTTATTTGAAGTTGCTGTTTTACTATATCCAGATAAGCTGTATTATCCTGAGAACTAAAATCAGATACTATATTTCCTGAAGGATCAGTAATAACAACATTCTCTTCTTTGAGACCAGGAATGCCAAATGCAACAAGTTTTTTAATTCCTTCAATCTGCTTTCTATTTTCTAAAATATTGGAATAAGGTTTTGGAATAATTGTTAAAGAAGCAGTAATTTCCTGGGCTGTACTGGAAAATAGGCTTTCCTTTGGCCAAGCTATATTTAAGTAACATTCTTCGACTCCATCCAAAAGTTTCAATTGCCTTTCTATTTCACCTTTTATTGCTCTTTTAAGATTAACATCTCTTTCAAAATCAGTAGTTGTCCATTTCTGTGTATCGAAAAGCTCCCAACCTGTAACATTATTTGGAATAATTCCCTGTTGACCCAACTTCATTCTTAATGTTTCAGCAGTTTTTTGATCTTTAACAATAATATATTTATCATCTTTAGTTGAAAAATCTGCATTCAAATCCTGCAATGCTTTTGTGACTTTTGCATAATCTTCAGGAGACAAAGGTTTTTGAAATAATAGCGTTTTATCTGGTTTAGATGAAAATGCTATAATTATTATCAAAGCTATAACAATTACACCTACTACTGAAAATATGATTATTTTTTGTGTTTGATTTAATTTTGAAAAATTTGATGAAAAGAATTCACCGATCCTTTTGAAAAAATCTCCCATACCCCCCCCCAAAAAAACAGCAGCTACATTATAAAAATATTTATAATATTTTTAATTTTATATAAACTCCCTTATTATTAATTCTTAAAATAATTATAACTCCTTTTATAAATAATTCAAATAATGATCAATAGCTAATATAACTTTTTTATCAATTGTTTCTTATTTTCCTTAATTTTTATTTTCTTTCTTTTTTAATTAAATCAAAATAACTAAATTTATCAGTTTTTATCTAATATTAATTAATTCTTTATAACCTGTTATTAGTTTATTTATAACTGATTTTGTGAGATTTAATGCTATCTCAGCTTCTTTTGCAGCAATTGTAACTTCATCAATATTTGTATTATCTGGGTCTTCAATTAATTGTTGTTGTAATAATTCTGCATTAACAATTGCATTATTTGTTTGATTTATTGAATTTGTTAAATAATTTAAAAAATTAGGAGAATTATTATTATCTTTTTCGATATAGTTAAAATGTTTAGGTGAAGTCGATTTCATTTGAACATTATGACCATTTGGTGTTATTGAAGTTACACTTGAAACTTTTGATAGATCAACTTTACTAACGATATTAGAAACAGAATTAAAAAATTGTTGCATCCCCTCCCCCTTAAAAAAAGTACTTTAGATTTCAAAATTTTTGTAAATTAAAACAAATTTTTTATATTACTACACAACTATTTATAAAATATTACTTTAATAAGTCAATACTTTTCATATATAATTGTTTTGCATTATTTATGACAACAGTATTTGCCTCATAACTTCTTGATGCACTAATTAAATCAGTCATTTCTTTAACAATATTTACATTTGGCATCATAACATACCCTTTTTTAGGACCTGATTGGATTGCATCAGGATGATTTGGATCCCAGACCAATCTGAAAGGAGACGAATCTGCTTCAATTTTTACGACTTTAACACCCTTACCAATTCTATTATCATAATTAGCTGGTGTAAATGGAGATAAAAATTGAGGGCTCTCATCATATGTTCTAAATATCACCATTTTTCTTTGATAAGCTCCACCTTCAGGTGTTCGAGTAGTATTAGCATTAGCAATATTATTTGCTATAACATCCATTCTAAGTCTTTGTGCAGAAAGTCCGGTAGATGCTATATTAAATGCTCCCAGCATAATTTTACCTTTTTAAGATTTTAATGAGTATCGGTTAAAATATAATTTTGATAATATTTTTTTTGATTCAATTTTTTTATTTTTTTTCAATTATTTTAAGTATTATTAATAATTTAATATTCCTTTTTCTATTTCTATTTTCTTTTTCTTTAATTCTTAAGATTTTATTTTTTAGTTTTTAAAATTTGTTTTTTTATAAACTTTCTCAAACCCATTTTTAATTTAAACCGCCATTTTCATATTTTTTATCTTATTCTAATTTTTATAAATTTTTACAGCAAAAATTACAATTTATCTTTTATTTTTTTTATTGCCAATGATATCTTAGATGCAACTTTAACATTATTATATATTAAAGATTTATTTGCAAATAATGTCCTCCCCTCGCTTAATTTAGAAAGTCTATCAAGTAAAAATGGCGTGACTTCTTTTCCATAAATTCCTTTTTCTTCCATTTCTAAAACTGCCTTATCTATTATTTGAGAAACTTCTTCATATGGAATTTCATCACTCTTTTCTATTGGATTTACAACCAATATACTACTATTTAATCCTAAATTTTGATTAAAAATATAAGAATTTGCAATTTCTTCTTCATTTTCAGCTTTTAGTTGCAAATTAAAACCAGATTTTCTTGAATAAAATGCGGGAAATTCGTCTGTTTTATAACCCCATACGGGTACTTCATACGTCTCTAAGATTTCGATTGTTTTGGCAATATCTAAAATAGACTTGCAACCTGCACAGACAACTATTCCGCCATAAGAAGAAAGAGCATGTATATCTGCTGAAATATCAAATGTCTTTTCTGCATTTCTATGAACCCCTCCAATACCTCCCGTGGCAAAACAATCTATTTTAGCTTTTCTTGCAAGGAACAAAGTCGCTGCAACTGTGGTTCCTGCATTCAATTTTTTTGCATAACAATAACCTAGATCTTTGGTAGAAGCTTTAAAACAACTTGTTGCATTTTTAGCAAGAAATTCGATCTCATCATCAGAAAGTCCAACCTTAGCAACACCATTTATTATCCCTATTGTTGCAGGAATCGCACCATTTTGAAAAGCAACATCCTGGCAATTTTTTGCCACTTCAAGATTTGTAGGATATGGAAGTCCATGTGTAATAATTGTAGACTCAAGCGCAATTATCGGTTTTTTTTCTTCTAAGGCTTTTTTTATTTTTTCAGTAATTTCAATAAATTTCTTTCCCATATATTCCTCATTCTTAAAATATTTTTCCAATTTATTTTAAAAAAGTTCAATTTTATTTTAAATATTATTCATCATTATATTATTTTAAAAAATTTTATAAAAATTACTGGATATTTATATTTGTCTTAACTAAATATTCAATTACTTCATCAGTAGCCATTTCTATTGATTCTTCAATAGATTTTCCTTTATAAAAAAATTGTACAATTTTAGAGAAAAGAAAATCACCCGCACCTGTAGTATCTTTTAAGTTTAAAACTTTTTTAGGTTCATAATGTATTGTTTCTTTATCTTTTTTCCTGAATAAAGTTGAACCAGAAGATCCTTCAGTTCTTAATATATATTCAATATTGTGTTTTTCCATATAATCAAAAACAGATGCACTTCCTTCAACCAAAGCGTTAAATTCTAGAATATCTGGAGAAGTAAAAAATATGTTATTTAAAATATCTCTTGCTCTTCTGGCTTTTTCAAATGAAATTGTTTCAAAAAATATTTTGCAATTATTATTAGATAAATTTAAAATTATTTTTTCAAGCTCAACTGGTTCGATATTTGAATCTAAAACTACAATATCACTTGATTTTATATTTTCAAATAAAAAAGATAACTTTGAAAAAGTTATGTTTTCTTCAATAGATCTAAAATCTGCAGTTGCAATATAACAATTACCTTTTTCCATCAAAACATTATAAATTGAAGTTGGATATTTTTTCGATATCATAAAATAGATGGATGGAATTTTTTCTATTTTTAACTTTTTATTTTTTCTAATATTTTTATGTGTAATCTTTTCTTTAAAATTAACATTTTTATTTTTTTCCTTATAGTTATCTATTATTATTTTTACTTTTTTTTCATTCTTAATTGTATCTAAAATCATCTTACCAAATGGATCTTTTCCAATTATAGTTAAAAATATCTTTTCTTTTATTTCCAAAAAATTATAAATATTATATCCAACACCACCAATTCTATATGTAAAAAAAGAAGGATTTGATGTACCTTTTAAAAAATTATCTTTCGTAAATATAAAATCCAGGGATATTCCACCTAAAATATAGATCATATAAAACCTTTAATTAAAGTTTTTAGAAAGAATAAATTTAGAAACTATTTATTAATAAATGAATAAAGCCATTTTGAATACTTGAAAGTTGCTATAACCTTATCTTTAGGAAAATTCAGGACTTTTTTTAAATTAGATTTCATAGATGTAAAATCTTTTGTTTTATTTAATATGCTACTTGGGGAACTTAAAAAAGGAAATCCACTACCAATTCTGATGAACCAATGAGTAGCACCTTTATTTATAGCACCGGGGGGAATAATGTAAAAGCCCGTAAAAAAATAAAAAATAAATATAAGAATAATAATAAAAATAATCAAAAACAAAATAGTTTTTGAAGATTTTTTGCTCACATTAATCTCCTTCATTAAATTTGCAAACTACAAATAAATTATTATATAGTTTTTTTTAAACTCAAATTATATAGAAAAATAGTTAGTCATTAGCTAAAATTATAGATTATAAAATCAGAAGAAATAAATAGATAAAACAAAATAACTAAATGAAATTATTAAATTAATTTGAATAAAAATTTTTGATTTATTTTAATTAAATTATTTTAATTAAAATAGAATGATAAAAAAAAGAATTGGAGGTGGGGAGAGTCGAACTCCCGTCCTACAAGGTTTGATAACCGATATCTACATGCTTAGGAATTTTTCAATCTCGTTTATTTCAAGAAAAATTCCAAACTTGAAATAAACCAGTCTGTGATTTTAACTTTCTTCTACCAGACAAAGAAGAAAGTTCGCTTCTGTAGTCGGGGGAAGTTCTGAAACCAGAAGCAATTTCAGGCTTCCCTGCTGCACTTAATTAGGCAGCAAGTGCTAATGAATTGTTGTCAATTCAATTTTTTTCTGCAGTTTTAAGACTTACAGAAGGTCTGCATGCAATCCGTTACCTTGCCTTACAGTCGAAACCAGATTCACCCCCTAAAAGGAGATTATATGAACTGGCATATTTATGCATCTATATATTTAAATAGCAAAACAAAAGAAAAAAGTCAATAATTTTTTATTTTGTTATACTAATTTTTTTTTGATTATTTTTTTATGTTGTACATCTTTAAAAATTAACGTAAAATTAAAAAAATGAAACTTTACATTGATTAATTTTTTTATTGTCAATTTTAAATAATTTTCTATATTTAAGTCAACCATGTTTTAGGGAGATAAAATGGTCAAATTAAAAATTGATGGGCAAGAAGTATCTGTGGATAATGGTACTACAATATTAAGAGCTGCTCAAAAGCTTGGAATAAATATACCAACTTTATGTTATCATGAAGATTTACCACCGACAGGTAATTGTGGTATTTGTGTTGTTGAACAGAAGGGAGGTAAAACTGTTAGAGCTTGTTCTACTCCTGTGGTTGAAGGGATGGAAATCTTTACCAGAACACCTTCTCTTTTAAGAGCAAGAAAAACAGTTATAGAACTTTTGCTTTCTAATCACCCAAATGATTGCCTAGAATGTCCTAAAAATGGAGTATGTGAATTACAAAAAATCGCAGCAAGTCTTGGAATAAGAAAGATTTCTTTTGAACATATAGATAGAACAATTACCCAAATTGATGATTCTTCACCTTCTATAATTTTAAGACCTTCTTATTGCATTCAGTGTGGAAGATGCACACAGGTATGTCAGAATGTTCAAAATGTTCATGCTCTTGAAACAAGTTTTAGAGGTTTTCATTCATTTGTTGGTCCTACAATGGAAAGAGTTTTAGACGAGTCCGAATGCGTAAAATGTGGTCAATGTTCTGCTGCTTGTCCTGTAGGAGCAATAGTGGAAAAAGATGATACATCTTTGGTATTGAATGCTTTAAACAATCCCGAACTTGTTGTTGTAGCTCAGGAAGCTCCAGCTGTAAGAGTTGCTCTTGGAGAAGAGTTCGGACTTCCTGTAGGAACAAATGTTGTAAAGAAAATGTATACTGCACTTAGAAGACTTGGATTTAAGTATATTTTCGATACAAATTTTGGTGCGGATTTAACTATAATGGAAGAAGCTGCTGAATTTGTTGAAATTTTTAAAGAAAATCCAGATGAGTTTCCATTAATAACATCTTGCTGCCCTTCATGGGTAGATTATTTAGAAAAATTCTTCCCCGACCTTATTTTGCATTTTTCTACTGCAAAATCACCTCATCAAATGGTCGGAACAATGGTTAAAACATATTGGGCGCAGAAGATGAATATCCCTCCAGAGAAGATTTTCCTTGTTTCTGTCATGCCATGTACGGCTAAAAAATATGAGATAGATAGAATGGAAGATATGTATGCTTCAGGTTATAAAGATGTAAATGCTACTATTACAACTAGAGAACTTGCAAGAATGTTAAAACAAGTTGGTATAGATCTACCATCATGTGAAGATGGAGAAGCCGATAGTCCACTGGGCGAATATTCTGGTGCTGGAACAATCTTTGGAGCTTCAGGTGGAGTAATGGAAGCTGCTTTAAGAACAGCTTATTATTATATTACTGGAAAAGAACTACCCTCTCCTGATATTCCTTTTGTAAGAGGTACAAGAGGTATAAAGGAAGGCGAAATAGAAGTACTTGGAAAAAAAATAAGAATTGCCGTCGCTTCGGGGCTTTCAAATGTTGAAAAGATACTTTTAAAAGTTAGAGAAGCAAAAGAAAATAAAAAGGAAATGCCTTATCATTTTATTGAGGTAATGGCTTGTTTCGGAGGATGTGTAGGTGGCGGTGGTCAACCTTATGGATCCACCATTAAAAAAAGAGAAATAAGAGCACAAGCTTTATATAATGAAGATAAATCTCTGGCTCATAGAGAGTCTCATAACAATCCATCAATTCAAAAGTTATATAAAGAATTTTTAGAAAAACCTTTATCAACCAAATCAAAAAAATACTTACATACTCACTATATTCCAAGACCTTTATTCAAAGGAGTACATGGAGGTAAGTGGAGAGAATAATAAGGAAAAAAAGAATAAAAAAGAATTAAAAAAATAAAAATAAAGACAAGAAAATTTTAGGGGTAATTCTTTTATTATTAGGATTACCCCTTTTTTGTTTTTAAAAAGAATAAAAATATATCTCCAAATATTTTTGGAACTAATTTTTTTATTAAATTCAATTTACATTTATAATAATAAGATTTATTTAGCCAGTCTTTTTCATTCCAATATTCATAATCAAGTTTTATTCCACCTGTTAATGCAAGTACTCTTTTTATTTGAAAGTTTAAAAGATCTAAAAAACCTGGTATTCTTTTTTCTAGAGAACTATTGCTTAGATTAATAAATTTTATGCACTGTTTCAAAGTTATATTTTTGTTTATTGTAATTATACTTCTTTTTATACTGCCCGCATCAAGACAACCCCATAGATATATTACCTTTTTTATATATTTTTCAGTAGTCTTAAGACCAGAGCCTTTTGTAGTAATAGTAGAAAATACTGGCTTACCATAGATTTCTGGCCTATGAAACCATTTACAAGTTCTATCAAAGAAAGTTTTTAAAATCCCAGAAACATTTTCTATATATACAGGAGTGGCTAATATTAATGCATCGGAATTTTTGATCTTTTCAAATATTATGTTAACCCCATCATTTAAAATGCAATTTCCCTTTAATATGCAATGTTCACATCCAAGACAATATTTAATTTCATAATCATATAAATTTAATAACTCTATCTCAAAATTCTTACTTTAAGAATTTTTTCTACTTGTTCGATTAACTTAAAAGTATTTTTCTTTCTCTTTGTTGCACAAATTATCAACACTTTTGACATTTAGCTTTCCTTAAGCAATCTTTTGATGTAAAATATCAAGAAAATTTTAGAAAGACTTTTGTTTATCAATCTTTTACTATAAAATTAATTATCTTATCCTGAACAAATATGATATTTTTTATCTTATCTTCAATAACATATTTAGCTACATTTGATTGCTTTAAACTTTCTTTTGCAACTGTTTCTTTGTCTGAACCAGCATCAATATCTATTGTTGCTCTTTTTTTACCATTTACCATAATTGCATAGGTTACAATTTCATCTTTTATCTTTTCTTTATCATATTCTGGCCATAGTGGAGTTCGAATGCCAATCGGTGTAAAAATAGGTTTTCCATCGCCAACTTTTTCCCATAATTCTTCTGATAGATGTGGTGCAAAAACAGATAGCATTATGATATAATCCTGCGCAACTTTTTTTGGTATTGAATCTAATTTAACAAGTTCATTTAATAAAATCATAAGAGCTGATATTGCTGTATTATAAGCCGAGATAGATTCAATATCCTCAGATACCTTTTTTATCGTTTTGTGTAATAATTTTTCTACATCAGAAGGAAGAGCCTTATCGCCTAAAGAAACTTTATTAAAATATGAATAAACTTTTTCTAAAAATCTTCTTATTCCACCAATCGAGTTTTTATTCCATGGCTTAGAGGTTTCAAGAGGACCCATAAACATTTCATACATTCTAAAAGTATCTGCTCCATATTCTTTAACAATATCATCAGGGTTTATAACATTACCTCTTGATTTAGACATTTTCTGATTATCTTCACCAAGGATAATTCCCTGATTTCTAAGTTTTATAAAAGGTTCTGCAGAATTTACAAGTCCAAGATCAAAAAGGAATTTGTGCCAGAATCTTGCATAAAGAAGATGTAAAACTGCATGTTCTTTACCACCAACATATATATCTACAGGCATCCAATAACTTTGCTTTTCAAGTGATGCAAATTCTTTGTCATTATGAGGATCAGTATATCTTAAATAATACCAACAGCTACCAGCCCAGTTAGGCATTGTGTTTGTCTCTCTTTCTGCATCTTCTCCACATATAGGGCATTTTACTTTAACCCAAGAGCTAACTTTTGATAATGGAGAACTACCATCACCTGAAGGTTCATAAGATTCTACCTTAGGTAAAAGCAGTGGAAGCTCGCTTTCTTTCAATGGAACATGCCCGCATTTTGGACAATTTATTATTGGTATCGGTTCTCCCCAATATCTTTGTCTTGAAAAAATCCAATCTCTTAGTTTATAAGTTACGGCGGCTTTCCCTTTACCTATATTAGAAAGTTTTTCGATTATCTTTTTAGCACATTCAGAAGTTGGTAGATTTGAAAATTCAGCACTATTAATGGAAAATCCTGGTTCTGTAAAAGCCTGGCTTAACTCAATTTCTTTGCCTAAAACTGGTGTTACAACCTGAATTATTGGAAGATTAAACTTTTTTGCAAATTCAAAGTCTCTTTCATCATGTCCAGGAACTGCCATTATAGCACCAGTACCATAATTTATAAGTATATAATCTGAAATATAGATTGGAATTTTCTTTCCATTTAAAGGATGAATAGCATAAGCACCTGTAAAAGCACCAGTTTTATCTTTATTAAAAGAAGTTCTTTCTAAATCAGATTTATTTAATGCCTCTTTTTTATATTTTTCTACTTCAGTTTTTTGTGAAGAAGTAGTAATCTTATCTACTAAAGGATGCTCTGGGGCAAGTACAAGATATGTTGCGCCAAATAAGGTATCGGCTCTTGTTGTAAAAACTTCGATTTCTTCATTTTTCCCTTCAACTTCAAATTTTATAATAGCACCTTCGGATTTTCCGATCCAGTTTCGCTGCATTGTTTTAATATCTTCAGGCCAATCTACTAAATCCAGATCTTTTAATAATCTATCAGCATAAGCTGTAATTTTAAGTATCCATTGATCTATAAGCCTTCTTTCAACAGGTGTTCCACATCTTTCACATTTACCATCAACAACTTCTTCATTTGCAACTCCTGTTTTGCAAGATGGACAATAATTAATTGGCGCTTTAGATTTATAAGCAAGACCTTTTTCAAAAAGTTTTAAAAATATCCATTGAGTCCATTTAAAATAATCGGGATCAGTTGTGCTAAACGATCTTGACCAATCATATGAAAAACCAAGTGATTTTATCTGGCGGGTAAATGTTTTAATATTTTTTTCTGTCGTAATTGACGGATGGATTTTGGTTTTTATAGCATAATTTTCTGCTGGAAGTCCAAAAGAATCAAAGCCCATAGGATGTAATACATTAAATCCTTTTAATCTATAATATCTACTTAAAATATCTGTAGCTGTATAACCTTCAGGATGCCCAACATGTAAACCTTCACCTGATGGATATGGAAACATGTCCAAAATGTAAATTCTCTTTTCTTTTGGAAAAGATTTATCTTCTTTAACTTCATTACATCGATTTTCTTCCCAATATTTTTGCCATTTCTGTTCGATTTCAATATGATTATAACCTTCCATATAAAACTAATCCTTTGATTTTTGAAATTTCTATTTGATATAGAAAATATTTTATTTTTATTTAGTGTCAATAAAAAAGTCTTTTGAAATTCTTAAATTTCAAAATGAAGTCTATTATTTGTTTTAAAAATTAAAAAGTAATTATAATTAAAAAACAAAAAATCAAAGTTGGAAATATAAGATTAAAAATTATCAGTTTAAATTCAATTTAAAAAAATCTTCAAATTAAAATAGAAAAATTCAATAATAAAAAATAACAAAATACCATTCATTTTCTAAAAGAAGTAATTTTCATACCGATATTTGAATAAACATAAGATAATTGAATTAATAAAAATCAAGAAAATAAGGAAATATTATGCAAAAATTAGTAAATCCTGCTAATAATAATGTTATCTTTGGTGAAATTGGTGATGAAATAGATATTAACTATAAAGATTATAAATTAAAATCTATTTTTGATAATAATCTCCCAAAAATAATACAAAAATACAGATTTCATAAATTTAATTTTATTTTGATCATTACTGATAATAACCTTATAGGTATTGGCATCGTTGGATTATCATATATTTCAAATATTTTTGTTTTTTCATATTCTATTCTGGATAAAGAATATTTTGAAATAGATAAAAAAGTTCCATTTGAATTAAATTTAAACTATCCTGTTAATCCAGATAATTATAATATTTCTTTTAAAAATAATAAAGATTTTTTATTAATAGAAAAAAGTAAAGAAAATTCATTCTTAAAGATTAAGATAGATTTTGATAAAAAATTTATGATAGATGGTCAGTTTTTTTATGGAAATAAAACAAATAATCCTCTAAGAATTTGCGCGCCAAATGGGATAAATTGCTGGACCTTTACAGAAAAATGTTCATGCATAGAACCTACCTACTTAAAAATAAATATTAATAATAAACCTATTCAACCCGATTTACTTAAAACAACATTACTTTATGACTGGTCATGTGGATATATGAAAAGACTTACTAACTGGCACTGGGCAGCATTTTCTGCTGTTGATCCCAACCTGAAGATGACTTTGGGTGGTAATTTTGCATCATTTATAAATGAAACATACATAACAGAAAATGCTTATTGGGTAGATCATCAGATATTTAAATTAAATAAAATAATATTCGATTTTGAAGATAATAATCCCGATAAAATCTGGACAATTAAAAGTGATGATAATAAAGTTCTTTTAAAATTTAGCCCATTAAAAAAAAGGGTTCAAAGATTAAATCTTGGTCTTTTAAAAATATATTTTAGGCAATACCTTGGAATTTTTTCCGGTACTTTACATTCTGATAATAAAAAGGAGATTCATTTCGAAAATGCCTGGGGTGTTACAGAAATACAAAGAGCTCTCTGGTAAATAAAACTCTTTTAATAGAATAGTTGAATTTTAAAACTTTAATTAAAATGAACCTTCTGGAAAAAGAATAACATCATTTATAGAATTTTTACATAGAAGAACCATTAAAAGTCTATCTACTCCTAAAGCTATACCACTTGTTTGCTTCATCCCTTTTTTCAGGTTCTCTATAAAACGCTTATCAATCTTATATTCATTCATACCTTTTTCTTTTCTTATTTTCAACTCTTCCAAAAATCTTTTTTCCTGCTCGTATCCATCAGTAAGCTCATCAAAAGCATTTGCTATTTCTACCCCGTTTAAATATAATTCAAATCTTTCAGCAATTTTTTCTGTACCATTTCTTAACCTTGCTAAAGATGCTTGGTAATATGGGTAACCTACCAAAAATACAGCTGCTTTCGTTTTTAAGTATGGTTCTATCTTTGAAACCATATCTATATCGAATTTTTCTGGATTATACTCCTCAGTTGGATCCCAACCTGCAAGTTCTTTATAAATATCCTTAATCTCAATTTTCTCGAAAGGAAATTTTATCCTATTAAAAAAATCATCGCAATTTTTTTTATCTACCTCATATGTTTCATTTTTTTCAAGATAGCTTGATATAAAATCAATTTCGGATTTTATCAAATTCTCACAATCTTTCATTAAATCATATATAGAGCAGCCTACTTGATACCATTCACACATAGAAAATTCCGTTTGATGCAAGTTAGAAGTAGATTCTTTTCTAAAGCAATGTGTTATTTGAAAGATTTTTTCATATCCCGCCATAATAAGCAATTTCATCTGAATCTCTGGTGAAGCGATTAGAAATTTTTCTTCACTTTTAAAAGTCTCTATATTTGCTTCAGGAGCTGGAAATCTTATTCTAATAGGTGTTTCAACCTCTAAAAAGCCTTGAGAGCTAAAGTAATTTCTAAGAACCTGTAAAAAGTTCATTCTTATTTTTGCGATAGGTATTTTTCTTTGAAGAATAAATCTTTCTTTTTCTATAAGTATTTCTTCATTGTTTTCGTTCCTAAGAACCATTTTAATCCTCTTAACATTTTATTCACATTTTATTCACAAAAAATATTTTATAAAATTTTTGTGTATTTTTTTGTAAAAATTCTTGACATTTGTATTTGCCTTATTTTTAAGCATAATACAAAACTAACTTTTCCAATGATTAATTTTGACAATTATACAACAAATTTTTTTCACATCTTATTCACAATTTTATTAAAAAAGCATAATATGTAATTTTATACAAATTTCTTTTGATTCCTAATTTTTCTCTACCAAATCTATTAAAAATTAATAAATCGTTTAATAATTTATTTTTTCACACAAATTTCATAGTTGAATACCCGAATTTTTTAATGTTTCCAGATCAAGTCCAAGCATTTCTGGTTTTATTTTTCCACCTTTCATCTTTTGCATCATTTTTTTCATATTATCAAAGTCTCTTTGAAGCTGTATTATATCAATTAATTTTTTACCCGATCCTTTTGAAATTCTTTTTCTTCTTGAAGGATTATTTATTAAAAGAGGATTTTCTCTTTCTTTTTTAGTCATCGATTGAATTATTACCTTATAATTTATGAATTTCTTTATCTGATTATCTATTTTACTTTGATTTATCTTGGCTGCTCCAGGAAGCATCGACAGAACCTGATCGAATCCCCCCATTTTAGCTATACTTTCAAGTTGAACCAGCATATCATTGTAATCAAACTTATTAGTTTCAATTTTTTTTGCTAACTTTTCAGCTTCAGCTGCAGAGAATTCTTTTTCTGCTTTTTCAACAAGGGTAAGAATATCTCCCATTCCTATAATTCTTTGAGCTACTCTATCGGGATAAAAATATTCTATCTTATCAAGTTGCTCACCACTTGTAACAAAAACTATTGGAACCTTTGCAACATGTTTTACAGAAAGTGCTGCTCCACCTTTAGCATCTGAATCAAATTTTGAAAGTATTACACCAGTTAATTTAACATATCTTGCAAATTCTGCAGCAACATCAGCAGCAACCTGACCCGTCATCGAGTCCACAACAAGTAAAGTTTCATCTGGTTTTGAAATTTGTGAAATAACCTTCAATTCATCCATTAAATCTTTATCTATCTGCAATCTTCCAGCAGTATCTATTATTACAAGATCAAGACCCTTTGAATCTGCATAATTAATAGCTTCTTTAACGATTTTATCTGGAGTTTTCTTAGGTTGACTGAACACTTCTACCCCAACCTGCTGACCAAGTATCTTAAGTTGATCAATTGCAGCAGGTCTGTATATATCTGCTGCAACCAACAGTGGAAATTTTTGCCCTTTATATAGTTTTGCTATTTTTGCAGCAGTTGTGGTTTTACCACTTCCCTGAAGACCTGCTAAAAGAATAACAGATCTATTTCCTTTAGATTTGACTTTTATTTCCTTTTTTCCTTCACCAAGGAAAAAAACAAGTTCATCATAGACAATTTTGATAAACTTTTCTCTTGCTGATAGACCTTTTACGATCTGCTGTCCAATCGCTTTTTCTTTTACATTTTTCAAAAATTCATTTACAACATCATAATTTACATCAGCATCTACAAGTATTCTTTTTAATTCTTCTAACGCCTCATTAATTTTTCCCTCTGTAATAAGTCCTTTCTTAAAAATTAAAGTTAGAGCATTATCAAAACCTTTTGCTATAGCTTCAAGCATTAAAACTCTCCTTAAATATTTTATATTTAATATAATTTAAATAATTTAATGAAAATCAATAAAATTTGTTTCAATATTTTTGATCATTTCCTGAACTTGATTGAAATATTCAAAAGAATTATTTTTTATTTTTTTAAAAAACTGATATGCTGCAAGAAAATCCTTTCTCCCATCATAAAAAGCCATACCTAAAAAATAGTTAAAATAATCTTTAAAAATTGAATTGTCCAATATTTCTATCTTTGGATAAAGAAGAAGAATTATATGTTCATAATCTTTTTTTGTATAATAGATTGATGAAATTAAAAAATATGAATTATCATAAAGATTATCATTTGGTTTTAATTTATAAATTAAGAAAAATAGATTATCAATTGCAAGATCAAAGTTTTCAAGCATTATCTGTGTTTTTGCCATATAATAGTATGAATATAATTGAATTTCCTGGTTATTTGACATTTTAGATTGAGCAAAATATGAAGAAGCTATCGCATATTGTTTTAAGTTAAAATAACATACTCCAAGGTAATATGATATCTTAGTTGATCCAATTTTTTGATAATTTAATGGTTCACTTTCTTTACCTTTTATAAAATAATTTATTGCATCCTGATACATTCCATTTGAAAAAAGAAAAAAAGCTATGTCAAAGTATGAAGTAGAATTAGAATTATTAGATATATTAGTGTCTTCAATTAAAGAAAATGAAAAACCAGGATTTATTTGAACATTTTCACAAATATTTATATTATAAGTAATTGAACCTTTTTTATACATATCATAAAATTCTATTAAAGTCTTTCCGATTTTTTTTGGCTTAAAATGAAAAGATAAAGTGTCATATGCAATATCTTTTGAGACTAAAGTTAGATAATCTTTGTCGATTGATTGTATTATCCATGTATTTGAATCAAACTGAATAGTAAAAATAGAATTTATAAGCACATCTTTAGAATATTGATTTTCCTGTGAAATTAAGTTGAAAACCCAAAAAAAAGTTAAAAATAATATTAATAAAATTTTATAAAATATTTTTTTTGGTTTAAAATATATTTTCACAACTTTTCCTGAAGTTTATTAATTTTTTAAAAATTCATTTACTTTTTTCTCATAAAATTGCAAATTTAAAAAATAATCTGTAAAATCGCCAAATTCATGATAATTTAATAATTCTTCAAAATCTTCTATTTGCGGTTTTTCAATTTTATCATTGGCAAAATTAAAATCCAATTTTTCATTTATCTGATATTCTGGTTCAATTAACTCAAATTCCTCGACTTGATTAATAGAATTGGTAGTTGTTTTTTCCTGAATTACATTCTTTTTTGAGAATTTGACGATTACAAATGTAGTAATAATTGAAAATACCACTATTATAATAATTACAACTATTGATATTACTTTTATAGAGTCTTCAGGAAAAAGAAAATCGATAAATTCCTTAATTTTTTTTTGTTTCATAATTATTTATATAAAAAATAATATTAAGAATTTGTAGTTTTTATTTCTTCAAGTTTTACTGATACAACTTTTGAAATTCCATCATTTTCCATTGTAATACCATATAAAATATCTGCAATCTCCAATGTAAGTTTATTATGAGATATTAAAAAGAATTGAGTATCCTTGGAAAATCTTTGAATAAGTCTTTTGAAAAGCATTATATTATTTTCATCAAAAGGTGCATCGACCTCATCCATTATGCAAAATGGAGATGGCAGGTATAGGAAAAATGCAAATAAAAGTGAAATAGATGACATTGCTGTTTCGCCACCAGATAAAAGAGAGATATTTGAAATATTTTTTCCTGGTGGTTGAATCACAATTTCAATACCTGTTTCAAATATATTATCTGGTTTTGTTAAAATCATGGATGCATTTCCACCTCTAAAAACTTCACAGAAAATTGTCTTAAAATTATCATTAATTTTGTTAAAAGCATCCATAAATTTATCTTTTAAATTTAAATCAAGTTCATTTATTAGCTGAATTATCTTTTCCTTTGTCTTTATTATATCTTCTTTTTGTCTTAAGATAAAATCATATCTTTTAGATACTTCATCATATTCTTCAATAGATAAAAAATTGACCTGTCCGATCTCTTCAATAACTTTTCTTGATTCAAATATTGTGTTTCTTAAATCTGATTCCTTTAAATTACTAAATTTTGAATCATTTATAAATTCCTCTGAAAGGACAATCCTATAATTTTCATAAAAACTGTTTCTTAATGATTCACATTGAGTTTCAATTTTTGTTTTAGTAATATTAAAGTTTTCTCTAACAGATAGAATATTATTCCTTTCTTTGATGGCATTTTCATTTTCAATATAATATTTAGTAATTTCATCTTTATATTTATCAATCTCTTTTTCATATTCTCTAATCAAATTATCTAATTCCTTTTTATTTTTAAATATCTTTTCTTTTT